>Ga0114997_10001024_pt1 | contig 23175 bp, 18 predicted proteins | sample ArcticOcean_MG_C_2_FD_87045 | JGI IMG/M metagenome (GOLD analysis project Ga0114997, IMG submission 87045) | Marine microbial communities from western Arctic Ocean - ArcticOcean_MG_CB4_136 | ecosystem: Environmental > Aquatic > Marine > Oceanic | place: Arctic Ocean: Canada Basin | collected... | reverse complement strand
TTTATCATCAGATAAAAAAATATATAATAATAAATTATCTTTGAATTTAGATTCTAAAAAATAATTTTTAATGTAAGTCTCATCTACTTTATTATATTCTTTCTTATAATAATCTAAATATGTTTCTGGTTTTAAATCTTTTGTTATTTGTATGTCTATATTTTCTTTTTTGATCAATTTATCTCCATAAAATTTATAAACATCTTTTTTTAATACATTTAATAGCTCTATCTTATTTGACTCACATAATTTTAAGTAGTCATCTATTGAATTTTTTTTATTATATCTATAAATTTTATTGTCTCTTTTAAGCTTTTCAGTAAAAAAACCTGCGTAAGGCATATAATAATCAGGCAGTAATTTTTTTAACCGATTATTCACTTTTGTTTTTTCAAAATTCTTGTCCTTAAGTGAAATCTTTAATTGTTCTTTAAACTTAAAGTTTTCATACATATAAGGATAACCTGAAGCACCACTTGCAAATGAAGATCCATAAAAATTTACATTAGGTAATTTACTAAAATCCATTACATTAGCATCTACACTTAGCAAACCTGCAAACTCACCATTAGAAAAATAAATTCCAGAATCTTCTCTAAAATCTGTTGATTTTAAAATTGAAATATTTAGATTTGTATTTGCTAGATTGTATTGAACATTAAAATCGAGAACTTGAATATTTTTGAATCCTAAGTCTTTAATATATAGTTCAGTTGATCTAGTAATAAAATTAGGAACCACAATTGGAATATTTTTATTAACTTTACTTAGAGTTAATGGATGTAAATGGTCAGGGTGATTATGGCTAATGTATATAAAGTTAGAATTATTTAATTGATCAAGCCAATCATTTTTTGTTGGATATTTTAACCACCAACCAGTATTAAACGCAGGACCAATAGCCCACGGGTCAGTTGAAAAAGAAAAGTCATCTCCAGAGATTTTTAAAAAGGCATGATTAATAAATCTAATCTCAGTATTAATTTTTTTTTTAAATTTTTTAATTTCAGGTAAGTAACAAATTTCCTTTATTTTTATAATTTCATTTTGAATAGAATAATCAGCTTCTTTTTTTTTAATACCGTTATTATATAAGCCTGTTGAAGGGTTAAATTTCCACATATGGACGGGGCAAATAGAGTCCCCATCTTTTGAAATGATTTTGCCTCCGGCATGATCACATATTCTATCATAAACTTTTATATTATTTTTCTTTTTAAAAATAATAAAATTTTCAAGAAAATTAACTTCAGAATTAAGATCTCTTAGGTTAATCTTTAATTCTTTTTCCTCAGTAGTATATTTAAAATTTCCTAAATTTTTAAACATAGGCTTGCCTCTATAATTGCATATATAATGTTTTAATTGCTAGTTTAATTAAACTTAAAATATTATATTAGTAATAAGTATAAATTAAATTAACAAAATTACTAATTATATCCAAGTTTTAAATTATGATTTTTAAAAATACACAAGTTTTTATGATTGAGGCTCTTGGTGGAGAATTTAAAAAACATAGTCTTGCCAGTTTTATTAAAACATCTCAAGGTCTTAAAATTAATCACATATCAATTGTTAAAGAAGAAAAATCAAGAGAGGAGACACTTAACTTAATTTTAAAAAAAAGAAATATTGATAAAGATATATTTATTTTTGTTGATGATATTGTATTTCTTGCGGGATGGAATGAATCTTTGAATAAAAATGCTAAAGATGGATTAATTGTTGGTTTTTCAATGCTTAATAAAGATGGCCAGTCCATTCAAGATTTTGGCTATGATTTAATTAAACTAGATGGAGCTTTGTCAACTCAAGGACTACACAAAGGAGAGCAGATAACTAAAAAAAAACTTCCACAATATAGACAATGCTCAGCAGTTTGTGGATGTGCAATGTGGATAAGCAAAACAGTATTAAAAAATGTCGAGAGTTTTCCATTAGAGGGAAACAATAGATGGGGAGAAATGATCTATTCAAATCTTGCTCGACAAAAAGGTTTTAAAACAATTGTTTTATCATCTCATCTTATTCACCATGGAACATCAACAAAGCAAAAAAAAGATCCCTTGCTTAGTTCTAATAGTTGGTTAGTTGAAAGAGATATGTGGAATAATATTTCTTCAAAATTTTTTTATGATGCACCAGTAGTAAAAAATCTCTACAGTAAATTCTCTAGTGAGTTTATTGATACTATTAAAACTACAAACAGTATATTGATATATGGTTGCGGAACTATTTCTGATCTTGTTTCGAAAAATTTTTTAATCGGGTCAAAAGCTGACTATGTATCCACTTTACCAGAAGAGATAGGTATGAAATTTCATAATAAAGAAATTAAGAATTTTAATAAAATAGATTTTTCTAATTATGATAAAATATTTGTTAGCGCTGTAGGTTATGAAAAAAAAATTATTATTTCAATTCCTGAAAATTTCAGATATAAATTACTCTGCTTACAAAAGCTTATAAAAAAAAATCGGATTGAATATTCAGTTTGTAGATATCAATCGTTTTTAGATTATTATGACTAATTTTGAAAAGTAAATTTATGTATTATTTTTGATTAAATAATATATTAATGTAAAATATTAATATGACCTATACGAATACTGGCGCAGATTTACTTGCTAATGAACTTTACAGCTTTGGTGTAAGAGTAGCATTTGTTTTTACGGGTGGCGCTATAAGTGCTATTATTGACTCGGCAGAGAAGATAGGAATAAAGATTATACCCTATGATCACGAATTGGATGCTTCATATGCTGCTGAAGGGTATGTAAGAGCTACTTCAGAACCTACTGTTGTTTTAGTTACTTCTGGACCTGGTGCAACAAATGCTATTACAGGAATTGCAGGCTCTTGGTTTGACTCAATACCAGTCTTATTTATATCTGGACAAGTAAAGTCTTTTGAAAAAACGAACTTTGATCTTAACTTACAAAACGGTTTTCAAGAAACTGATGTTATTAAATCAACAAGTCATCTATCTAAATATGCAAAGGCAGTCGATCATTGTTCTCAAATTATACCTTCGGTAAGGGAAGCTTTTAATTCTATGTTAACTGGACGACCAGGTCCCGCAGTCTTAGATATAACAATGGACGCACAAACCGAAGTAATGGAAAATTCAAATTCAGAAAATTTTAGTTATTCCAATTTTAATAAGACATTAAGTAAAGGGATGATTTCTAATGATGTTTTACTATCTAATAATGATTATGAGTATTTATTAAAAAAAATGCTCGAATCAAAAAATCCAGTTATTTTAATTGGTGGAGGAGTGCAATGGCTACCAAGCGGTTTTTTTGAAAAAATTGTTAAAAAGTTGAAAATAAAAATTGTTTCTACATATGCTGGAATAAATGCAATAAATCAAGATAACTACTTTTATGATGGTATGATAGGGCCATTTGGTCATCCAAAAGCAAACAAATGCCTAATTGAAGCTTCAGACCTATTTATACTTGGCGCCCGTGTTCCTCAAAGAGCGATACCCTTATTATCAGAGGAGAGTAAAAAAAAATTTGACTCAGTTAAAAAGTTTGTTTTAACGGTCGATCCAAGTGAATTCATTAATCATAAGCTAGGCCCAGTTGAAAAAATCTTTAATGGATTGCTCTCTGACTTTTTTAATTATATTGATAATAAAATAGATCAGATAGACAACAAAGCTATAAACAAAGAAATCATATCTAATGTGCTGCCAAATGAAATGTTTTTGAGTATCTCGAGTCAATCTGATAAATCTTTATCTGTAGAAAATAATTACTCAGTGGACCAATTAATAGAATCACTTAATAATAATATACCTAAAAACTCTAATATTTTTGTTGATGTTGGCCAAAATGCAGTAGCACTTGCTTTAGGATTAAAGAGAAATAATGGTGAACGCTTATTTTCATCTTGGGCAAACTCTCCGATGGGATATTCTTTACCAGCATCTCTTGGTGCAGCATTAGATGAAAAACACCAAAAATCTGTATGTGTAATAGGTGACGGAGGATTAAGAACTGCAATGTCGTCTTTTCCAAATTTAAGGTTAATGAAAGGAAAGGCAAAAATTATTATATGGGATAATCAAGGATATCGAACAATAGTAGACCATCTTGAAAAAATGCTCTCTGGTAGAAGAAGTGCTGTTACAGTGGAATCAGGAATTCCATATTTCCCAATGGAAAATGTTTTAACAGCATGTGATTTTAACGTACTGCATTCCAAAAATGACTTAGAAAATGATATGAAGTCTTTTTTTAGTGATGATAAGATTGATATCATTATAGTACCTATTGATCCATCAATAAGGATGATACCTAACAAAATTATTTAAAACATTTATGAAGAAAGCAGTTTTTATTTCAGGAGGATCAAAGGGTATTGGTGCAGCTATAGCTGAAAAACTTGCAAGTGAAAATTACCGTACAATAGTAAGTTACAAAACCAATAAAATAAAAGCTGAAGAATTAGTTAATAAAATTAAAGATTTAAATGGCGATGCACAAGCAATCTTTTGTGACATATCGAATAGAGACTCAATTGTAAAAGTATTTAGTGAAATAGGATCGATTGATATTCTAGTAAATAATGCTAGTATTACTCAGCATAAAAGCTTTCTTGATATTTCAGATGAAGATTGGTCTAGAATGCAAAATGTAAATTTACAAGGAGCGTTTATGTGTTCTCAGACTTTTATACCAGGGATGTTAAAAAAAAAATGGGGAAGAATTATCAACATTGCTTCAATTGGAGGCCAGTGGGGGGGGATTGATCAAGTTCACTACGCCTCAGCTAAAGCTGGTTTGATTGGACTATCAATGTCATTAGCAAGAATCTATAGTAATACGGGGATTACATCTAACTCTGTTGCCCCAGGTATTATTATTACAGAAACGACATCAATAATTAAAGAAAATGAGAAGAAGCAGCTAATCAAGAACATCCCATTAGGTAGATTTGGAATTTCAACTGAAGTAGCTCAGGCAGTTTCATTTCTAGCATCAGACAATTCAAGTTATATTACAGGTCAGACAATAAATGTTAATGGTGGTATGCTAAGATCCTAATAATTTAAGTTTAGATTAAATCTATAAAATTTGATTGTTTATCGATAAAAGATTATTTGTGATAATGAATAGAAATAATATAATTAACTTTAAATATCCTCCTTTGATAATCTTTGGTGGAGGTGTGCATCAAATTCCTTATGTTAGATATTGTAAAACTAATAACATTCCTACTATAGTCATAGATCAAGATGCAAATTGCTCTGCCAAAGATTATTCTGACTATCTATTAAATATTGCTACACCAAACAATGAATCATTAATTGTCTACAATGCTATTAAAGATATCACTAAAAAATCTGGAGTTTCTGGGGTCTTAGTGGCAGGGATAGAATTGGCAGTTTTAGGATCATTTATAGCAAAGAAATTTAAAACAAAAAGAATAGGACTTAAAGTAGCTAAAGTTGCAACAAACAAAATTGAGAGAGCACTTAAATTCAAAAAATCTGGAGTACCATATGCAAACTTTAAAATATTTAACGATATAGACTCTATAACTCAAAATTATCCTTATGTTATAAAAACTGAAGAAGGATCAGGCTCAAGAGGTGTAAGAGTTATTTCCTCTAAAAAAAATTTTCAATCTATAAAAAAAGAACTCTTAAAAATGAACTGTTCAAAGTTTTTGGTTGAAGAGCTTATTGAAGGGGATGAGATATCAATAGAAGCTTTTATATATAATGGAATATTTAATTATTATTGTTTTGCTATCAGAGATATTGAAATAATTGCTGATGGAAAATTGATCGAACATGGAAGTATAGCTGATCCACACTATGATAAAAAAATAGTTAAACAGGTTAAAAAAGTTTTTGAAAAAGCATGTTTAGCTATTGGGTTAAAAGAGGGTCCTGCCAAAGGAGATATTTTAATTACAAAATCAGGTATTAAAGTCATAGAAGTAGCATCAAGGTCCGCTCCACTTGCTCCATTAATTTCAGAAGAAGTGTATGGATTTAATATGATTTCCAATCATATTAATTGGGTAATGGGTTTAAAGCCAATTTTTAGCTTGAAACCAGTTGATATTTCAAAGTCTAAACCAGTATGTCACAAGTTTTTGTTGCATAAAAAAGGTACTATAAATAATATTGTTGGTATCGATAAGGCAACAAAAACTAAAGATGTAATTAAGGTTGTTATACTTAAAAACTTAAGATATCCAATTAAACTAGGTGAACCAAATAATACAAATAGAATACTTTATGTGGTCACAACAGGTTCAGATGCTAGCGAAGCTATTTTGAATGCTAATACTTCTTTGTCAAAAATTAAATTATTATATAAATAAATAGTATGAATAAAAAAAATAAATCTGAAATACTAATACTCACGACATGTAATAATGAAATTGGAACAGGACATTTTAAAAGGTCTTTACAATTACAACTCAGTCTAAAAAAAGAAAAGTTAAATTGTGAAATTTGGACTGATAAAAACATAGAGACCAAAAAAATTCTTAATGAAATAAAATATAAAGCTAACATAAGATGTTTGCAAAAGATGCCTCTGAAAATAAAGGACTATAAAAAATATAGAGTAGTGGTAATTGATATTGCCTGGAATGATAAATGGCAGGATAAAAACAGTAAGTCTATATTGAGATTAATTGAAGACATGAATAACTTAAATATTAGAGTTGTAAATATAGGAAAACCAAAATTAGATACTTCCTTGTTTAGAAGTTTTGTTGATATTTACCCTGATGGTTCTAAGTCTAAAGCTAGTGGCAATGTTTCACCAAGATTTGTAACTCTCAGAAAAGAATTTAGCTTACCCCAACCAAAAAATAATCGATTATTTAAAGGTAGTATCTTTTTAACTATGGGAGGTACTGATCCATTAAATTTATTAGAAAAAGCCTTAGATCAAATAGTAGAATGTAGTTTCATTAATCATGTATTTATATTAATTGGAAATAACTTCAATGCTGATACTAAATTAATTAATAAACTATTGGCTGAGCATAAAAAGAAAAGTACTTTTTTAAAAAATGTTGATTCTAAAACAATAATAAATTCTATGTTAAAGAGTGATATTGTAGTTTCAGCTTTTGGAACTACTGCATTTGAATCAATGTGTCTCAGAGTACCAGTAATAGCTGTTACTCATTATAATCACCAAGATAATTCAGCAAGATGGTTTGCAGATTTAAAAGCAATTGAGTATGTGGGATGTGCAGAAAAAGGTATTAAATGGAATCATTTAAAAAATAAACTTAATTATTATTATAAAAATCAGAAAATTGCAAAAAAAATGGCAGCTAAAGCAAGCTCTCTTATAGATGGTAAAGGAAATGATAGAATAACAAATCTTTTAAAAAAAATTTATGATGAAACATTTTATAATCTAGATGATCTATTTATTTTTGCCCATCCAGGCACAGAATCACTAGTAGCTTCTGGTGTAATATCCAAGATGGTAAAGTCGGGTAAAAAAGTTGGAATTGTTGTATTGGGTGATGGAATAAGTTCAAGAATTAGTCAGTCATTACAAAAAAATAATATTTCTAAGTTGCATATTGATCTTGAAAAGTCTTTTGAAGAGTCCTGTGAAGCACTTGGAGTGAATGTTAGATATTTCTTCGGATATCCTGATAATCAGTTTGATGGTGAACCTTTACTTGGTTTTGTTAAAACTATTGAAAACATTTTGATAAGACACAAACCAAATTGTATTTGGACGCATCAAGACTCTAAAATCAATATTGATCACAAAATTGTACATAAAGCAGTAATGATCGCATCTAGACCTATTGATAAATCAAGTACTTCTAAAGTTATGGGGTTTAAATCGCCTGGAGCGATTGATTGGTCATTTTCTAATGCAGGCATCGTTGAAGATAATTGGTATGAAGAGATAGACCTTATATCAAAAAGAAGATTAAATTCATATAAGGCCTACACTAACATAAATTATTTTAATCATAGTATTCACCGTCTTAAATATATTGACTCGCAACTTAAAATTAATGGAAAAAAAATAGGCGTTGCAGCAGCAGAGTCTTTTTATGTAATTCGTAATATTAATAGATTTAAGTGAAAAATAAAAAAATAATCTGGATCGATATTGGGACACATTATGCCCAAGAATATAATTCTATATTTGGAACCAATATAAGTTTTTTTATATATATATTTCAGCGACTTATAGCTGGAAATATTTTAGGTCGTGGAGAGCCCATTAATATATTTAGTATTAAAGATATTCTTTATTCTAGGTTCAAAATAAGAAAAAGAGCAAATGATTTTTATACGATCTTTGTTGAAGCAAACCATAATATAGCTCGTAAAAAAAATTTTTATGAGCATACTGATTTATTCTTTAATTTGGCATTAACCGACAATAATATTAAATCCACTTCAATAATTAAACTATTTCTTGGTGATGGCAATGCACTCTCTCAAGGTAGTTCAATTTTTGCAGGTAAGCATAACGTCAATCAAAATATATATATTTCAGCATTAGGTATTTCTACGAATGATTTTTTTAGGGCATTAGAAATACATTTGGGAGAAAAATTTTTGGATTATTTTGTAATTTTAAGACTAAATTGTGAGGGAGTCGAAGATAGCGTAATATATTCTGCGCACAATTATTTTGGGGATAAATTAAAATTAATATGTGGCTCCTTAAAAGATGTAAAAGAAATTAAAGGCCTAGATGCTTCAAACAAGCTTGAAGATTATATTGTTAAACATAAAATTATATTTGTTAAATTTCATTCGCATATAAATACATGGTCTAAAAGTCAAAAAATAATTCTAAAATTATTAGAAAAAGTTTATTAAATTTAATTTATTATTGGCAAAATAACTTGTTTTTATCGCTAACAATTTTGAATTATATAAAAGTATATGAATAAAATTTTATCATTTGAGTCGACTTATATTATTTTTCCACTTAGAAAAATTTATACAACTTTATTGAAAATAATAATCAGTACTAAGGATAAATCTACCAATAGATTATTTTTATACAGGCTAGATAATCACAACATATTTTTACGTGATAAAAAAAATATTTCAGGAATGTCAATTGAAATTGACAAATATGAAGTTGATGCAATCAGTATTAAATTTTATAGATATTTAGAAAAATCAAGGCGTTTTAATAATTTAAAAATCAATGGTGAAACTTTTTATGGACTTTATACGAGACAAGTTAAATTAAAACTAGGAAGTGTAATAAAGGGAGCATTTAGAATTAAAAATATTTCTAACGGTAATAAAGAAAATATTAAAATCATTACTGATATGCAGACAATTGCTGTATTTAAAGAAGCTTTTTTATTTTTAGGCTTTAAAACTGGTAATATTCATTGGAAAGCAAACATCTTTTTAACTGCTTGTATTTCATTAAATTCAATAATTATGAGAGCTATTGCTATCATTAGAATATTTATAGTTCCAAGTAAAATGCCCAAAGAATATTTTTACAAACATATGAGTGCTAAAGCTCAGTCAATTGCATTAACTATACCTCAAAGGGGATCGGAAGATTTTTTATCATCATATGTTTCAAAATTTAATAAGTCTAATATTATTTTATATAGCCTCGGACAATTAGACATTACACCTAACGAATATAAACGTATTAAAATCAAAAAAACTGTTCGTAGATTCAATGGTTTTTTTAATATAAGAAGTATTGGACTAACTTTAGAGAGCTACATAGATGATATTCTGCTAATCAATAAAGCCCATCCAGACCTGAGTATAAGTTTAGATATAGTCAGCGCAATTTTTTTGAACAGAATTGATGTAGTTATAAGTAAAAATCAAACTAATCCACTAGAAATCTACTTAGCAAAAGAAGCTAAGAGAAAAAGAGTATTTATTTTAGCAGATATTATGGAGGAAGTTTATTACTGTGATACAGCTATTTGTTCATCAGAGATAGACATAACCGAGTCCTTAAAATTAGCTTTATCAAATAATAGTAGAATTTTTTTTAAAAAAAGAAATGACCTAATTAAATATCGCTTGAATAGTCTTAAAAGTAATCAAAAATATTATTTACATAAGCTTCTCAATGTAGACATTAAAAAAGAGATAATTTTTTATGCATCTAGCCCAATGAAACATGATGAAAACCAACGTTATGATACAGAAAAATTTCTTATTGATTATTTTTCCTCAAAAAAAGATCTTATTTTAGTTATAAAAACACATAGGCAGGATAATGGAAATATTCTAAATTATGCTTATGAAGATGCTGGTAAACCAACTAATATTGTACTTATAGGTGATGCACTTCAAAAGTATAAAATGAAATCTAAAGTTTTTACCTTTTTCGATAATTTTAATTTTAACTTAGCAATATCTTCAAGTAATGGATTTTTAACTACATCTTCAACCTCAATACTCCAAGCATTAGTTCTGGGCATAAAGACTGGTGTTGTTGATAAATTTAAAAATGGCCATCATAAAAATATTATTAAGTATAAAGCAACTAGATTAATTGATAGTGAAGAAAGTTTAAAAAAATTTATAGAAAATAAAAAAATTATTTTATCAGATAAAATTCTTGATTCTTTAGGTCTTAGTAATAGTACTACTTTTGATACAGAGAAAGAAATAAAAAAATATTCAGCTGAATTTAATAATGATAATACAATAAAGTAAGCTAAATCTGATATAATATATTTATATCATTATTTTATCTTTTATAATTAAAACTACAATTTTTCTTATATAATAATTATTTAATTTGCCTTAAGTTTCTCATGATATTATCTATTATTCTCTCAGTTTTATATTTATTAATTATCAATTATTACGTATTTAACTTATATCTAGGAGCAACAACTGCAGACATATATAATTATATTTATAATATTAATAAATCATTACAACAGGGAACAGTACTAGATGATAAGTTCTACTTTTATAGTGCTATTATTTATATTTATTCATGGTTTGATTTTAAAGATCCTTTCAAAATTTATGTACAAATATTTAGTGTAACTATTTTTTTATTATCATATAAACTTTTTCTAAATGTATTTCATTTAAAGAAAAGATTAATTCCTTTTATTCTAGTAGTCCTAATTTTATTTACCCCATCTGTATTTGAATTAATTGCATCAAATATTAGAAGTGGTGTAGCACTTGTAATTTTCTTATATGGTATAAAATCTAATACAAGATTAATTAAATTAATTTTAATTTTTATCTCAGTCTTGATTCATTTTATGGTATTACCAATATTAAGTTTATATATACTATTTTATTCTCTAAAAAAAATAGGCATTGTAAGAAGATCGACGTCTATAAATATTCTATTGCTAATTTTCACCAGCCTTACATTCTGCCTTATAACAAAATTTAATTTTTATACTAGTGGGTATCAATATGGCTTTTTATTTTCCATATTAGTATATTTTATCACTATATTATTCACTTACTTTTACAGCAAAGTAATTGCGAACGAAGATGGATTTGTCGCCATAGGCTTAATGTTTATGATTTCTATTTCTTCATTTTTAGATATTAATTTGATGAGATACTTAGGAGTTGCATTTATTCTTTATGGAATATTCATAATTAATACTAATAACATTAATATTATAAAAAAATATACTAGTTTCTATTTTATTTTAGTAATAATTTATCAAATTTATTTTTTCAGAAATTTAATGTTTTATGGTTACATATAATAACATCAGTTTTGAATGAAATAACCAAAATACGACTTCATTTTTATTATTAGGGCTCTAGAAGTCTAGATATTAATAAGATACTTATTAAGATTATCAAAATAATTTTTACTATAGGTGTATTGATAAAATCATAGTTTTTATAAAATTATGATGATAATTTAATGTATGAAGATTATTCATATTATAACTGGTTTAAATGATGGTGGGGCAGAGCACACATTATTTAAAATTTGTAAATACGATACATTAAATAAGCATATTGTTATTTCTCTTACAGGACATGGAAAATATTTTTTCCTGCTTAAAAAATTAGGAATTAAGGTTTATAACTTAGACGCAAATTTTTTTTCAATTTATAAATTTTTTTTTCTTATAAGACTACTTCGATTTTTAAAGCCTAATTTAGTTCAAACCTGGCTAGTCCATGCTGATTTTATTGGTGGTATTGCCGCAAGATTAGCTGGTATCAAGAACGTAGTTTGGAATATTCGTTATTCAAATTTAGAAAGAGGAAAAGCAAAACTAACAACAGTTTTAATTATTAAAATACTATCAAAATTATCATTCTTAATTCCCAAACTTATTGTAATTGTTTCTAAGAGGGCAAAAAAAATTTATGAAATGAAAGGATATGATAAAAAAAAATTAGTATTTATTCCAAATGGATATGATTTATCATCTCTAACAATCAATGAACCTAAAAAAAATTTTTTTCATAGAAAATATAATATTAAAAAAAAAGTACCTTTGATTGGTAATGTAGCACGTTATGATCCTAAAAAAGATCACTCAAACTTAATTAATGCACTTTCATTAATTAGATCTAAGAATATAGATTTTTTTTGTGTTCTGGTTGGCAGCAATATCGATCAAAATAATATTGAATTAGTTTCTCAAATTAAAAGATTGAAGCTATCTAATTATGTTAAGTTATATGGGCAAAATAAAAATATTGCAGAAGTTATGAATGGATTAGATGTATACATTCAAAGTAGCAGTTATGGTGAAGGCTTTCCAAATGTTGTGGCGGAGGCAATGGCTTGTGGAACACCTTGCGTCGTAACGGATGTAGGTGATGCAGCACTCATTGTTAACAAAAATGGATGGATAGTTCCACCTAACAATTCTATTAAATTAGCTAACGCGATCGAGATTGCACTTATTGAAATAGAAAAAAATTATTGGAATAAGAGATGTGAAGAAGCAAGAATAAGAATTAAGGAAAATTATGATATAAGTAATATGATCAAATTATATAATAAATTATGGCAAAAGGTCTGCAGAATAAAATAATTGGGCTCTAAATTAATAATTTTTCTTATAATTTAAATACCACTTACACTTTAATTTAAAAAAACTAATTCTTTATATAGTTATAAACATTTTCTCTATTGTGAGGGTTAGAAAATTTCCATAATTGAGAGTCTAAGTAAAAATGTAACATTTGACCAATAATAGGGACTATAATTAAAAAATTTAATATTTCACTAGAACTTTTACCCAGCAAAGAAAGCGATGACATAACTGCTGAATAGAAAATAATTACCCAAAAATATCTTGATTTTGAAGTTTCAATAGTACTATTTCCCTTTCTGCCTTTGAAAACTTTATATGTCAAATAAAGGTATTGAGTATAATGCATTGTAACACCCATAATAATTGCATGAACTGGATTGCCAACAAAACATATTGGGTAGAAGATAATTAAGCCAATAAAAAATGTGTAAATACCTTGTGATTCTCTAAACTTGACTAAATGTATAATTAAAACAAATAAAATTAACAATACAATAATTAAATTCAATGTTATTAAATCAGTTTCTGAAATAAAAGGAAAATAAAATCTGAAAAATCCAATTAAGAAGAATAAAAAGTTAAAAATATAAATAAATAGTTCCTGAAACTTAATGTCAAAACTATTTTTTGAATAGAGTTTACAAATACCAAAACTTTGTCTTGTTACGTGATATATGTTTGCCGCAAAAAAAACTAAAAGGAAAGTTGGCTTAAAAAAAACAAAGCCTATTAATGACAGACTAGTAATAAGTATGGGAAAAAATATTAAGGGTATTCTATTTTCTTTAATATAAGATGAATTTGATTTATTTAAAAAAAAAGGCCAAGTAGCTCCAAAATGTGTTTCTGCTAAAATTAGTACAGTAAAAAAAATTAAATATATTTCAAAATCTGGTGCAGTGTATAGAATGAATCCATAGATTAAAGGAAAAATTAATGGAAATTTTACAAATAAAAACTCAGCATTGAGTGAATTTTGTGTCATTCGATTAGTACTTTTTTAAATTATTTTTAAAGTTAGTGTTTAATATTTTTTAGTATTATTAAGTATTTGAACATTATTTTAAATAAAGATATATGTCTATATGGTTTTTAATAATATAATACATCCCTTTACTCACAAAAAAATTAACGAAAATGAGATAGTTTATTTTTCTGGGATACCAAATTTATATTTTGATGATAATAACACCCTAACTTCTATACAATCCAAATTTTATAACGATGTTAAATTTCCAAATTATGATGATATTGATAACTTTGGGACTCTATTAGATAAATCCTCAAAATCTATATTTGTTAATAAGCTAGATAATGAAATACCATTTCACTCAAATGTCTTAGAGGCAGGGTGTGGAACTGGACAACTTTCAATTGCTTTAAGTCGATATGGTAGAAAAATTCATTCTATCGATTTATCTGAAGGTAGCTTGTTGGAGGCTAAAAGCTTTATTGATAAAAATGATATAAAAAATGTTCAACTATATAAAATGAATATTTTTAACTTATGTTTTCCAAAAAATTATTTCGATATTATTATTTCAAACGGTGTCTTACATCATACACACAATCCAAGACTCGCCTTTAGCAAATTGACTGAATGTCTAAAACCAAATGGAATGGTTGTTATAGGATTATATCATAAATATGGAAGGATAGTTCAAAATATTAGACAAAAATTAATTAAAATATTTGGAGAAAGAATCAGATTTATTGATAGAAGATTTTCTGAAAATCTGTCCGAAAGAAAAAAATATGCCTGGTTTCAAGATCAATATAGCAATCCTCATGAAACAAAGCATTCTTATTACGAAGTAATTGAATGGTTTAGAGAAAATGATATAGAATTTGTCAGTTCTATACCTTTTAATTTTGATATAAGTGATAATATATTTGATCAAAAACCTATTTTAAGTAAATCTGAAATATTATTTAGAGAATATTCTATGATGTTTAACTCAAGACAAGTATATGAAGGTGGTTTTTTTATTATGATTGGGAAAAAAAAATGAATTCTACTGGTATAGAGCTTCCATCAAACAAGAAATTTGGTTTTTTCTTTTGCATTATTTTTTTGATTATTTCTTTATATTTTTTTTATACAAAGAACCAATCTTTAGGCTATATATTTGTTATTTTCACGGTTGTTTTTTTTATAACTACATTAGTTAATGCTAAATTATTATTCCCTTTAAATAAACTATGGATGAATTTTGGACTTTTGCTTGGGAAAATAGTTAGCCCTATTGTTTTAGGAATAATATTTTTTGTTTTATTTACATTTTATGCAATTATAATGAAAATAGTGGGTCGAGATGAACTTAAGTTAAAGAAACTAAAAAATCAAAGTCATTGGAATAATCGATCGAATTCTTCTAATGTAACTAATTTTAGGAAGCAATATTGAAGTGAAATTATTTTTAGAATTTATTTCTGAGTTATGGTCTTTTTTACGTGTGCGTAAAAAACTTTGGCTTGCCCCAATCATTTTAACAATGTTAGTAATAGGTGGATTATTAATACTTGCCCAAGGTTCAACTATAGCACCATTCATTTATACAATTTTTTAAATATTAGATTATGTATATTCTTGGCATTTCAGCTTTTTATCACGATAGTGCTGCATGCTTGATTAAGGATGGAGAAATTATTTCTGCAGCGCAAGAAGAACGCTTTACAAGAAAAAAACATGATTCTAGTTTTCCACATCACGCAATAAAATTTTGTCTAACACACGCTAATATTAATTATGAAGAAATTAATAACGTTGTATTCTATGAAAAACCTTTTTTGAAATTTGAACGATTGCTTGAAACCTATTTAGCATTTGCACCAAAGGGATTTGCAAGTTTTGCAAAAGCTATGCCAATTTGGATAAAAGATAAACTATTCCAAAAAACAGCAATTGCAAATGAACTTAAGGTTTCATTGGGAGAAAATATAAATTGGCGTGAACGTCTACTATTTTCTGAACATCACTTATCTCACGCTGCAAGTGGATTTTATCCATCACCATTCGAACGTGCTGCAGTATTGACACTGGATGCTGTCGGTGAATGGGCAACTACATCTGTTGCTGTTGGTAAAGGAAAGGATTTAAAAGTTATTAAAGAAATTCTTTTCCCCCATTCCCTAGGCTTGCTTTACTCAGCTTTTACTTATTATACTGGATTTAAAGTTAATTCTGGTGAATACAAAGTAATGGGTTTAGCACCATATGGAGAGCCGCGTTACACTGACTTGATAAAAGAAAAGCTTATTACAATAGCAGATGATGGCAGTTTTCAGCTTGACATGAGTTATTTTGATTATGCAACAGGTTTAACAATGACAAACAAAAAGTTTGATGCACTATTTGGTGGTCCTCCTCGATTACCTGAGACGGAGCTTACGCAGCGAGAAATGGATTTGGCAGCGTCAATTCAAAAAATTACTGAGGAAATTGTTGTTAAAATTGCAAAGGGAATTGCAAAGGAAACAGGCGAACGAAACTTATGTTTAGCTGGTGGAGTAGCACTTAATTGTGTTGCAAATGGCATCTTATTGCGTGAAAAAATATTTGATAATATTTGGATTCAGCCAGCTGCTGGTGACGCGGGTGGTGCTTTAGGTGCAGCTCTTTCTGTCTGGCACTTGCACTATAATAATGAAAGAATTATAAAGTCTGAAAGAGACTCAATGAAAGGCTCTTACCTTGGACCAGAGTTCACTAATGAAGAAATTGAATCTGAACTTAAAGCTTATGGTGCGGTATATACAAAGCTTTCAGATACCGATTTAATTGAAAAAGTAGCAACTGCCTTAGCAAAAGAAAAAGCCGCTGGTTGGATGCAGGGGCGTATGGAGTTTGGGCCAAGGGCACTTGGTGGAAGAAGTATTATAGCTGATCCACGTTCTTCCAAAATGCAAAAGCAACTTAATCTAAAAGTTAAATATCGTGAGAGCTTTCGACCTTTTGCGCCTAGCGTCTTACGCGAAGATGTAGAGGAGTGGTTTGAACATGATAAAGATAGTCCTTACATGCTTTTAGTAGCCAATGTTCAAAAGAATAAACGTCAATCGATGAGTGAAGAGGATGAGAAGCTTTTTGGTATAGAAAAATTGAATGTATCTCGCTCTTCTATTCCAGCGATTACACACGTTGATTACTCAGCGCGGATTCAAACTGTACACGTAGACACAAATCCTCGCTATCACGCACTAATATCTAAATTTAAAGAAAAAACTGGCTGTCCAATTGTTATTAATACTTCATTTAATGTACGTGGTGAACCTATAATATGTACACCGACAGATGCATTTAAGTGTTTTATGGGTACCGAACTTGATATATTAATAATAGGAAATTTTTTTCTTATTAAAGAAGATCAAAACAAATCATTAAAGGATAATTATAAGGAAAATTATAAACTTGATTAGACTCTTTTTACTCCGATTAGCTTATTTAATTTACCTTATAATTATTGTAGTTTTTTTACTAGAGATAACTTTTAGGGTGCTTCCAACATCTTCCCCAGTAGATCTAATGCCTGTATCAGATGAAGAAGATATTTTACGATTTGAACCTAATCAAAAGACAACATTTTCTCTCGGGAAAGATTTTTATAAAGTTGTTAAAAAGAGTACTAACAACTATGGATTTTATTCTAGTTACGATTATTTACCTGATGCACAACCTGATATAGCAATTATTGGTGATTCACTGATAGAGGCTGCACAAATTAGAAATATAGATACTTTTGGTGAAATTATACAATCGGAAAACTCAGATTTAAAAGTTTATCAGTTTGGGGTGTCTGGTATTCCTTTGTCTCAATATATTCAGATGATAAAATATGCCGAAAGAGAGTTTTCACCCAAATATTACGCTATTGCAGTAGTTGGTAATGATTTTGACGAGTCTCTTTGTAACTACAGAATAAAAGAAGGCACCTGGTGCTTTGATGAAAATTTAGATTTAGTATTTAACCCTTTTCTTGGTTATCAGGGTTTACGAGCTATGGCACGTAAGTCTGCGATAATGCGATATGTAGTTTTTAATGTTGGATTAAATTGGAGAGAAATACTTGTTAGGCTTGGAATAAATGACCCTGGGTTAAAAGACAAATATCAGTATACAGATAATACTAATAGAATAGCAGCTGATGAAGTAAGTGAAAAGTCACGAGGTGCTATTAGAGCTTTCTTTAAAGAATTAAAAAAAATGGATGTTACTTCTAGGGTGATAATAGTATTAGATGCAGACAGAAATAAAATATACGATAGGTGGGGAGTAACAAAAAGCTATTTTAATGAAATGCGTTCATTTATGAAGGAGTTAGCAATTGTATACGATGTTAAATATATAGATATGGATCCTGTTTTTCGTGATGACTTTGCAATTTATAAGAAGAGCTTTCAATTTCCAACAGATGGACATTGGAATGAATACGCACATAATTTGGCAGCAAAAGAGTTATTAAATGAATTTTTATTAATTAGCAGATAGTGAAAATACTAATTTTGTTTAACTATAACTACTTAAATTAATTATGTATTTCTATTAATTTAGGTATACTAATTGTGGACCTTAACAAAATTAAATTATCTAATTAAATTTTTATCGTAAAATAGAGTGAATAAAAATAATAAAGAAATTATTATTACTGGATCAGCTGGTTTTATAGGCTATTCTTTAAGTGCAAAACTTTTAAAAAGAGGAGAAAATATTATAGGTATTGATAATCACAATGATTATTATGATCCTAAAATAAAAGAAGCAAGACTTAAAAAACTATCTAAATATCCAAACTATAAACACTATAGAATAGACCTTAGTAACTTAACAAATTTAAGTAAAATTTTTAAAAATCACAAAATTTATAAAGTAGTCAACTTAGCTGCGCAGGCGGGTGTACGTTACTCCATGGAAAATCCTCTTGCTTATATCAATAGTAATATTTTTGGATTTGCAAATATTTTAGAAATGTGTCGTGAACATAAAGTTAAGCACCTAGTTTATGCAAGTACTTCGAGTGTATATGGTGCTAACACAAAGATGCCATTTTCAGAACATGATAGCGCTAATCATCCCCTATCTCTCTATGCTGCGACTAAAAAATCTAATGAGCTAATGGCACATACATATAGCTATCTTTATCAATTGCCTACAACAGGACTTAGATTTTTTACTGTTTATGGCCCCTGGGGAAGGCCTGACATGGCTCTATTTAAATTTACAAAAAATATTTTAGAAGAAAAATCCATTGATGTATTTAATCACGGTAAGCATACCAGAGATTTTACTTATATTGATGATATTGTTGAAGGCATAATAAAAACTCTTGATAATCCTGCTGCTGGTAATTCTGATTGGGACAGTGATCAGCCAGATCCAGCTACTAGCAAGGCACCATGGTGCGTTTATAATATAGGAAATAACAAGCCAGTTGAGTTAATGGATTATATTAATGCAATAGAAAAAGCTTTAGGAAAAAAAGCCAAAATCAACTTTTTACCATTGCAACCAGGTGATGTACAAGATACTTATGCTAATGTGGAGAATTTAGTAAAAAAATTTAATTACAAGCCCTCAACTTCAGTTAAAGTCGGAGTAACTAATTTTGTTAAATGGTATAAAGATTATTACAAGTATGATAAATAAAATTAATGATATAAAGTTAGCAATTATCGGTTTAGGCTATGTTGGCCTCCCACTAGCTCTAGCATTTTCAAAAAAAAAATCAGTAATCGGCTTTGATATAAACGAAAAAAGAATTAATAAATTAAACTCTGGAATAGACGAAAATTTAGAATTTAGTAAAGATGAAATTCAATTTTCTAAGCAAATAAAATTTACTAACAATATTGAAGATCTTAAATCAATAAACTGTTATATTGTTACTGTTCCAACACCCATAGATGAATTTAAAAAACCAGACTTAAGATCTCTGTTAGGTGCTTCTGAAATGATTGGTAGAATTATCAAACAAAAGGATTTAATTATTTATGAGTCCACTGTTTATCCCGGCTGCATCGAAGAGGTGTGCCTACCTATTATTGAAAAATTTTCAGGGTTAAAATTCAATCATGATTTTTTTTGTGGTTATAGTCCTGAGCGAATAAATCCTGGCGACAAAGAACATACTATTACAAATATAAAGAAAATTACCTCAGGCTCAACTCCAGAAACTGCTGATTTAGTAGATGATTTGTACAAAGAAATAATTACTGCAGGTACTCACAAAGCTCCTAGCATTAAAGTTGCAGAGGCTGCAAAAGTTATCGAGAATACCCAGAGAGATTTAAATATTGCCTTAATGAATGAACTATCAATGCTATTTAGTAAAATGAATATTGACACTCAAGCAGTGTTAGATGCTGCTGCAAGTAAATGGAATTTTTTACCATTTAAACCAGGCTTAGTAGGTGGTCATTGTATCAGTGTTGACCCTTACTATCTTACTTACAAAGCGGAGAGCATTGGCTACTATTCAAAAATTATTTTAGCAGGTAGAGAGCTAAATGATAATATGGGAAATTACGTGGCTACAGAGTTAATTAAGGGAATGAAAGTAAAAAACATTAATATCAAAAAAGCTAAGATATTAATTATGGGTTTAACATTTAAAGAAAACTGCCCAGATACTCGTAATTCTGGTGTTTATAATGTCATAACTGAACTTAAAAAATTTGGTTGTACACTAGATTTATATGACTCTTGGGCAGATAGAGAACAAATAAATAAAACATATGGCATTTATTCAATTACTGAACTTACTCAAGATACTTACGATGCAATCTTTATTTCAGTTGCTCATAATGATTTTAAAGATATAGGGTTAGCTAATATAAAAAATTTATGTAAAAAAAATCATGTAATTTACGATTTAAAAAATTTATTTGACTCTGATCAAGTAGATTTGAAATTATGAAATTTAAAATTTATGTATCTTTCTTGATTAATATTATAATTAATAAGAAATAAAAATGTGTGGAATTAGTGGTTTTTATTCTAGGTCATCGTCAACATTTAATAATGTAATAGTAAAAATGAATTCAGCAGTCTCTCATCGAGGTCCTGATACTAATGGAACTTGGGTAGACAGTGATTCAGGAATTGTGTTAGGGCACCAAAGATTATCAATTATAGACTTATCTTCGGCAGGTAATCAGCCAATGCAATCTAGCTCGGGTAGATATATTTTAACATATAATGGAGAAGTCTATAACCATTTAGAAGTTAGAAGAGAACTTAAAAAATATAATTCAAATATTAAATGGAGGGGGAATTCAGATACAGAAACATTATTAGAGGCAGTTGATTTTTGGGGAATTGAAATTTCATTACAAAAAATTGATGGTATGTTTGCATTTGGACTTTGGGATAAAAAAAAACGTTGTTTAATATTGGCAAGGGATCGAATAGGTGAAAAGCCATTATATTATGGCTGGCAAGGAAAAGGCGATAATAAAGTTTTTCTTTTTGGATCAGAGCTTAAAGCGTTAAAAGTCCATCCAGAGTTTAATGGAGAAATTAATAGAGATGCAATTTCTCTTCAATTGCAATATAATTATATACCAGCACCTTATTCAATCTATAAAGATATTTACAAATTGCTACCTGGGCACTATTTACAATTAAAAGAAGATGATCTAAAAAAAAATTTATTACCTTGTTCCAAGTCGTATTGGTCTTTAACTGAACATGCAATCAATGGAAATAAAAATCATCTAAAATTATGTGAGAATGATATTCAAAAAGGTCTTGAAGAATATTTACTTTCTTCCGTAAAAAAGCAAATGATATCTGATGTGTCTTTAGGAGCCTTTCTATCAGGTGGGATAGATTCTTCAACAATTGTAGCAATGATGCAGTCACAATCTAATAATCCTATTAAAACTTTTACAATAGGCTTTAGTGAAAATAATTTTAGTGAAGCGCCATATGCTAAAAAAATTGCAAATTATCTTGGAACTGATCATACAGAACTTTTTGTTTCACCAAAAAAAGCTATGGAAGTTATTCCAAATCTTTCAACTATTTATGACGAACCATTTTCAGATCCTTCACAAATTCCAACATTTTTAGTCTCTCAGCTTGCAAAACAACATGTTAAAGTTGCTCTATCGGGAGATGGAGGAGATGAATTATTTTGTGGATATGGACGCTATATAACGAGTAAAAAATTCTGGAATTTATTTAGCTTAATGCCAATAACTTTTAGAAAAATTTTAGCATCAGGGATTAGATCGATATCTCCTCAAGATTGGACTAATATATCTAAATTTTTACCAGGATTAAATACATATTCAAACTTTGGAGACAAGGTTCACAAAGGTGTCAATATATTAGAAGCTAAAACTTTATATGATCTCTACTATACCCTTAACACACAATGGCATAATTCAACTGAGATTGTTATAAATAGTAAAGAACAAGGCACGCTGATGACTAGTCTTAAACCAGAATTGTTAGGTCTTGATAGTCAGCAACAAATGATGGCCTTAGACTCAATAACTTATTTACCTGACAATATATTAGTAAAGGTTGACAGGGCTGCTATGGCATCATCTCTTGAAACAAGAGCTCCTTTTCTTGACCATAAGCTCCTTGAATATACATGGAAAATACCTCAGTCTTTAAAGTTAAAAAATGGTCAGGGAAAGTGGATCTTAAAAAAAATTTTGAATCAGTATGTCCCAAATGATTTAACAGATAGACCAAAAATGGGGTTTGGGATACCGATTGAAACTTGGTTACGTGGACCACTAAGAGACTGGGCAGAAGACCTCTTAAATGAAGAAAGACTAAATCAAGAGGGCTATTTTAACCCAAAAGTAATAAGAGATAAGTGGAATGAACATATTTCAGGAAAAAGGAATTGGAAATCATCTTTATGGAGTGTTCTAATGTTTCAATCATGGATAGATTCAAACAACTGATTAAATAAAATTTTTTTATTCTATTGCTTCCTAAGGGAGTTTAAGATGCATATTATTAAATAATGAATAAAATCTATATAAGGAACTTATTTGTCTAATAAAATTACATTTATAATAGGGTCACTCAGTGGTGGAGGATCAGAAGGTGTATGTGTGAATTTAGCAAATGGATTAGCTACTCGTGGATGGCAAGTAGACTTAGTTTGTATGAATCTTAATCGAAAAAAACAC
>Ga0114997_10001023_pt1 | contig 23176 bp, 25 predicted proteins | sample ArcticOcean_MG_C_2_FD_87045 | JGI IMG/M metagenome (GOLD analysis project Ga0114997, IMG submission 87045) | Marine microbial communities from western Arctic Ocean - ArcticOcean_MG_CB4_136 | ecosystem: Environmental > Aquatic > Marine > Oceanic | place: Arctic Ocean: Canada Basin | collected... | reverse complement strand
TCTCTTTTAATTCTTCTTTCTGCTTTTTCTATAGCTTCTATTAAATTTTTTTGTGTAAATAAACTTATTGCTATAGGATCTTTAGGGCTTAAACTGTTATAGTTCCAGTGACTTTTGTTTCTGATTGATGTTACAGAATTCTTGGTAATACCAACTAATTTTGCTATTTGAGAGTCTTTTAATTGAGGATGATTTCTTAAAAGCCATAGCGCAGAATCTGGCTTATCTTGTCTTTTGGATAAAGGAATATATTTTTTTATTTTCTTTTCTGTGCTAGAAATTTCAATATCAGTATTGCTGATTGTAAGATCTCTATTATTATCTTTTGACGAAAGCTCAATTTCATTTCTTGTTAGTTGCCCTGAAATTATCGGGTTGTAACCTATAATTCCTTTTCCAACCTCTCCGTCTGCAATACCCTGAATCTCAACTTCATGAAGATTGCAAAAATTTGCAATTTGTTTGAATGTTAATGTTGTATTTTCTACTAACCAAACAGCTGTCGCCATTGGCATTAATGGAGGATTGGACATTTAGTTTTTTTTCTCTGATCTAAAATTTAGAAATTTTTTATTAAATTTACTTACGCGACCTTTATCCATTAATTTTTGTTTTCCACCAGTCCATGCGGAATGTGATTTTGGATCTATTTCAAGTTTTAAAATCTCACCCTCAGATCCCCAAGTTGATCTTGTCTCAAATTGAGTGCCATCAGTCATTTCAACTTTAATAGAATGATAGTTTGGATGAATATTTTTTTTCATAATGAGATTTATAACAAAAGATTTTAGAAAAACAATTAAAAGTTCTTGAGTTTTTCCATCATTTTTTCATTAATTACAGAGCTAGATGTTCTTATTTTATGATTCGCTTTTTTTGATAGATCGATATCATTGATTATTCCTCCAGCTTCTTTAACAATCAATATCCCAGCTGCAATATCCCATATATGCAAATTATCCTCAAAATAACCATCATATCTTCCCGCTGCTACATAGGCCATGTCTAAAGCTGCACTTCCTGATTTTCTTGTAATTAAGTCTATATTGGCTTTATTATTTCCCCCAGTAGCAAATAAGCAACTATCCAACTCTTTTTTTTTTGAGACACGAATTCTTTTGTTATTAAAAAATGCACCATTATTTTTTTCTGCATAAAACATTTCATCTTTAATAGGATCATAAATTAATCCTGAAATAATTTCGTTATTTGATTTTAGTGCAATTGAAATAGCAAAGTGAGGCACACCATGTAAAAAATTTGTTGTTCCATCAATTGGATCAATTATCCAGGTATTGTTATTATCTTTATTGATTATGGAACCATCTTCTTCACTAAGAATTGAATAATCTTTTTTAGCTTTTAACAACTCATTGATAATTATTTTTTCAACTCTTGTGTCTGCATTAGAAACAAAATCTGATGGACCTTTAATCGAAACTTGTAATTTTTCAATTTCTCCAAAATCTCTAATAAGACCTTTTGAGGCTTTTTCACTTGCCTTAATCATAATATTGAGGTTAGCTGAAATGGAGTTCATAAAAATTATATCTTTTTAATGTATTCTATAGTTCTAGTGTCAACTATGATCTTGTCTCCACTCTCAATAAAAGGTGGCACTTGAATATTTATTCCATTATCTAAAGTTGCCGGTTTATAAGATGAGGATGCAGTTTGGCCTTTTAACGCAACATCTGTGGTTTCAATTTTACAAGTTACTTGGTTTGGTAATTCAACTGTCAGAGGTTTTTCATTATAAAAACTTATGTTGACTTCTAAATTTTCAGTTAACATTTTACCTTTTTCACCAATTATATTTTTTTTAATATTAATTTGATCAAAAGATTTTGGATTCATAAAGTAGTAGTATGTTTCGTCATCATACAAATAGTTAAATTTAGTTTCATCGAGTGAGGCTTTTTCTACCGATTCACTTGATCTAAATCTTTCATTGAGCTTAGTGTTTTTGTTTAAACTTTTCATTTCTATTTGGGCAAAAGCACCACCTTTCCCCGGTTTTACATGCTGAGTTTTTAATACTTGCCACAAGTCATTTTTATATTCGATTAACATTCCAACTCTAATTTCACTAGCATATATTTTCATTTTAATTTTTTAATAGCTTCTAATGGTTTATATTTTTTATTATCCCAAATGTAGCCTGAGATAGCTAAAAAGTTAGCTTTATTCAATAAGAGTTTTTTATAATTAACTAACCCGATCCCTCCTATGGCCACAATGGGAATATTGGTTATCTTTTTAGCTAGTTTTAAGATTTTTAAACTCGCTTTGTGTTTAGTTTTTTTTGTTTGAGTAAAATAAAAAGCTCCAAATGCCAAATAGTCAGCCCCATTCTTAATTGCTTTCTTCGCCAAGTTAATTGAATTATGACAGGTAATACCAATAATTTTATTATTTAATATTTTTCTAGCTTTTAAAATGTTCATATCTTTTTGTCCCAAATGACAGCCATCTGCATTCAGTTTTTTAGCAAGTATTGGATCATCATTAATTAAAAATTTAACCTCATATTTCTTGCAAATCTTTTTTATTTTTTTTCCAATAGTAATTTTATTTTTATTTGTTTCATTTTTTAATCTTAATTGAAAAAAGTTTACTTTTTTTGAGCTTAATACTTGATCTAGTTCTATATAAAAACTATCATCTTTAATTTTATTTGGGGAAACTAAATAAACAAATTTCTTACTAATCTTATTTTGTTTCAAGTTCAGCTGACCATTTTCCTTGAGCTGCGAGTGAACACATATTAGCTCTGTGGTTAAAAACATTTTGAGTGCCTTTAATATTTTTAATATCTTTTGACCAAAACTTAAGAGCACTTTGTTGTAACGCCCTTCCATATGAATAGGTCATAACAAAATCCGTGTCATTATGCTTGTTAATCAAATTTAAATTCTCCGTTGCCTCTTTCTCTGATTGGCCACCTGATAAAAAAGCAACTCCTGGAACTTCTGTTGGAACAGATTCTTTGAGACATTTTAATGTCAGTTTGGCTATTTCTTCATTTGTAATTTTTTTATCGGAACTAGATCCAGGTAGAATCATATTTGGTTTTAATATAGTTCCGGCTAAATTAACTTTATGAAGAATTAGCTCTTCAAAACATTTTTTAATAACTTCCGAAGTTTTATTAAAACAGTCTTCTGCTGAGTGACTTCCATTCATTAGCACTTCTGGTTCTACTATTGGAACCATTCCGCATTCTTGAACAAGCGTAGCGTATCTTGCTAAAGCATGTGCATTCGAGTGAATTGATAGTTTACTTGGATATTTATCTGATATAATATAAACACCTCTCCATTTTGTAAATCTAGCTCCAAGTTTATAGTATTCCTTTAATCTTTCTCTTAAACCGTCTAGCCCTTCTGTAATTTTTTCATCTGGTGAATTTGCTAAAATTTTTGCACCTGTATCTACTTTTATTCCAGGAACTGCTCCTGCTGTAGAAATTAATTCTGGTATAGTTTTTTTTGAATTTGTAATTTGTTTAATTGTTTCATCGTATAAAATTACTCCACCAATACAATTCCTTATACTTTCAGAAGAAAAAAGTGTCTCTCTAAATAAAAGTCTATTTTTAGAAGTAGAAGGAACATTTACACTCTCAAGTCTTTTTGTCATAGTTCCTGTGCTTTCATCTGTAGCAAGGATACCTTTTCCATTTGATAAAATTTTTAAAGCGATGTTATTTAACTCAGACATATTAACTTAAAGCCTTTATACCAGGAAGTTCTTTCCCTTCAAGATATTCTAAAAAAGCACCACCAGCAGTTGAAATAAAATTAAATGAATCTGATTTATTAAACTTATTTATTACGGCAACAGTCTCACCACCACCTGCAACAGAATAAATTTTATCTTTAGATTTTTTATTTGCAATAATTTCTAAAATTTCTTTTGTTCCATTAGCAAAATTTGGATTTTCAAAATATCCAGCAGGCCCATTCCACAGTACTGTATTTGAGTTATTAATTATTTTTTTTATTGATGCGATAGTTTTAGGGCCTATATCTAATATCATTTCATCATTATTAACTTCATTAATTTCTTTTATTGTTCCATTTCCATTGAGTTCTTTTGAAACCACAACATCAAGAGGATAGTATATTGAACAATTGTAAGTTTTAGATTTTTCCAAAATTTCTCCAACTAAATTTTTATAACCATCATCGCACACTGATTTACCTATATTTATCCCTGTATTTTTAAGCATTGCATTACCCATTCCTCCAATAATAATTATGTTATCAAAAATCTTAATTAAATTTGAAATAATTTTAATTTTTGTTGAAATCTTGGATCCGCCAATAATACAGGTAACTGGCTTTATAATTTCAGATGTAATTTTTTTTAAAGCATTTATTTCTTCAAGAAACTGTAAACCACAGTAGGAGGGTATATATTTGGTAATTCCTTCAATTGACGAATGTGCTCTATGAGAGCAAGAAAAAGCATCATTAACATATATATCACCTAAGTTTGAAATTTTTTTTGAAAAAGAATAATCATTTTGTTCTTCTTTTTCATAAAAGCGTATATTTTCCATCATCATAACCGAACCATTGGGAATTTTATTAATTTCAACTAAAGTTTTTTCATTAATTTCATTTTTGTTAAATAAAACTTCTACATTTAAAAGATCTGCCAGTTTTTTTGAAATAGGCTCTAAGGACATCCCATTTACCACTTTTCCTTTTGGGCGTCCTATATGAGATAATATTATTATTTTAGCTTCTTTTTCTATTAATAGCTTAAGTGTAGGTAAGACTTTTATTATTCGTGATACTTCCGTTATTGATCCATTTTTCATCGGAACATTTAAGTCAACTCTTACTATTACTTTTTTTCCTTTTAAAACAAGATTCATGTCTAAAATGCTATTCATTAAAACTTAAATCTTATGAAGATATTCAGCAATATCACACATTCTATTTGAAAAGCCCCATTCATTGTCATACCAGGCTGAAATTTTTCCCATATTTTTTCCAATGACATTTGTTAAAGAAGAGTCAACAATTGCTGAAGCTGAATTGTGATTAAAGTCAATGGAAACTAGTTTTTCTGTAGTAATTTCTAAAACTCTTTTTGATTGTTTTTTAGAAGCAATAGTAAATGCTTCATTAATTTTTTCTTTAGTTATTTCTTTTTTTGTACAAAAAACTAATTCTATTAGAGAAACATTTGGAGTTGGAACTCTCATAGCCACACCTTCAAGTTTTCCTTTTAGAGAAGGAATAATTTCACCAATAGCTTTTGATGCACCCGTTGATGTTGGAACAATTGATTGACTTGCAGATCTTGCTCTTCTTGGGTCTTTATGAGAGTTATCAAGTATTCTTTGATCGCTAGTAAACGCGTGAATAGTAGTCATGAAGCCTTTTTCAATATCAAAATTTTTATTTAAAACATTAGCAACTGGTGCTAGACAATTAGTTGTACAAGAAGCTGCAGATACTATTTGATCATTTTTGGTAAGTATATTTTCATTTACTCCGTATACAATTGTTTTGTCAGCATTTTTGCAAGGAGCAGAAACAATAACTTTTTTGGCACCATTTTTTATATGAGCTAATAAGTTTTCTTTAGAATTAAATTTTCCTGTACATTCAAAAACATAATCAACACCGAATTTTTTCCAATGGATGTCTTCAAGGCTAGATTCTTGAGAAAATGAAATTTTATTTTTATTAATAATTAAATGATTTTTATCAAAATCAAGGTTCGCATTAAATTTTCCATGAATAGAATCGTACTTTATTAAGGAACAGCTAGTTTCAGAATTAGATCTATTATTTATATGTTTAATTTCTATATTTTTATTTTTACTTTCAATAATAGAACGAATTACCATTCTGCCAATTCTGCCCATTCCATTAATTCCAACTTTTATTGTCATATTTAGTTCTTTATTAGACTTTTAGTTTTTTTGGAAATATTTTCTGCTGTCAATCCAAAATGCTTATAAACCTCTTTATATGGTGCACTTTTACCAAAGTCATTAATACCAAAATTTAAACCTTTTTTCCTAATATATTTATGCCAACATGCTGTTGATCCAGCCTCAATTGTTATAGTAAAATTTGTTTCATTTAAAATTTCATTTTTATAAATATCAGATTGTTGTTCAAATAATTCCTGACATGGAACTGATATAACCTTAGAATAAATTTTTTCTATGGCTAATTTATGACTAACTTCTAAAGCTAGATTGACTTCTGAGCCGCTAGCAAAAATCGCGAGTTCAACATCTTGATTTGATCTTGATATTTCATACGCACCTAAAGAACACTTGTTTTTTTTTAAATATTCTTTTCTTACAGGTTCGAGATTCTGTCTAGTTAGTGCCAATATACTTGGAACATTTACATTTTCTAAAGCAAGCTGCCAGCATTCATAAGTTTCTGTTGCGTCAGCAGGCCTAAAGACATTTAAATTTGGAATTGATCTTAATCCTGTTAGTTGTTCAATCGGTTGATGAGTTGGTCCATCTTCTCCTAATCCCACAGAGTCATGAGTGATTACATAAACGACTCTTTTTTTCATTATCGCAGATAGGCGGATAGATGGTTTGCAATAGTCACTAAAAATTAAAAAAGTTCCTCCATAAGGAATTAAACCACTATGTAGAGTAAGCCCATTCATAATGCCACACATTGCATGCTCTCTAACACCGTAGTGAATATAATTACCTTTAAAATTATTTGGTTTAATTATCTTTTGATTTTTAGTTTTTGTATTATTTGATCCTGCTAAATCTGCAGAACCTCCAATTATAGAAGAATCTTTTTCTGTTAATGAGGTTAAGATTTTTTCTGAAGCTTTCCTTGATGCTAGTGGTTGTAGATTTTGAATTATATTTTTTTTTTCTTTTTCAAATATTGATTTAAAATTTGTTGAAAAAAATTTTTCAATTTCATTTTTTTTCTTATTATATTTCTTTGCCCATTTGCTTTCTTCTTCTTGACCTTTATCACCAATTTTTTTCCAAGTTTCTAAAATTTTTGATGGAACTTCAAAAGGTTGATGAACCCATTTTAATTTTCTTCTAACAAGTTTTATTTCATCATTTCCCAATGGACTTCCATGAGCTGATGCACTCCCAGATTTATTAGGGGAACCATAGCCTATTTTAGTTTTACAAGATATTATTGTTGGCTTTTTTGCCTTCTTAACTTTTGTTAATGATTTAAATATTTGTTTTTCATTATGACCATCAATTTCAATATAATCCCAACCGTAACTTTCAAATCTTTTTTTAAAATTGTCAGAGACTGTCAAGCTAGTCGGTCCATCAATTGATATTGAATTATTATCAAATAACATAACTAAGTTTTTTAGTTTTAAATGACCAGCCAAACTCATTGCCTCATGACTTATGCCTTCCATGAGACATCCGTCGCCAGCTAGTACATATGTTTTATGATTAAATATTTCTTTACCAAATTTATTTTTTAAAATCTCCTCTGCAATTGCAAAGCCAACACAGTTAGCAATTCCTTGGCCAAGTGGACCCGTAGTGGCCTCTATTCCAGTGCCATAACTATATTCAGGGTGACCAGCACAAATAGAATTTAATTGTCTAAAATTTTTAATATCATCTAGTGAAATACTTTTATAACCAGTCAAGTGTAGAAGAGAATAAAGAAGCATAGATCCATGTCCCGCTGACAAAACAAACCTATCTCTATTTAACCAATTTGGATTTTTTGGGTTAAATTTTAAGAAATTTTTAAATAATACTGTGGCCACATCAGCCATTCCCATCGGCATGCCAGGGTGTCCAGAATTAGCTTTTTGAACAGCATCAATTGACAAAAACCTTACTGCATTAGACAAATCTTTATGTTGTTTATTCAAAAATAATCCTATCTAGACTAAGAAGACTCAATTTAATAATATAAATATATATATATGAAAACTTCTGGTGAAAAAGAAAAAAAACTTGATTTAGCTCTATCTAAATTAAAAAATTTGAATTTAGAAAATCCAAGTCTTAAAAGTGCTTTACAAAATTTAGATAATCAAAAAAATCAATTAGAAATTGAAAAAAAAGGAATTGAAAAAAAACACCAAAATTTGATTGAGGATTATAAGTCTTTAAAACAAAAATTAGAGGAAATTAACAATAAAAAAGCAGATGAGGAAAAAAAAGAAACAGAATTGTCAGAAAAAATAGATGAATTAAATCAAGAAACAGATACTTTATTAGGTGAAATTGACAAATGGCAAATGTAAATATTAAATTTAATGGAAAAGAATTTCTACTATCTTGTGATGACGGACAAGAAGAGCATCTAGAGGAGCTGTCCATAAATTTAAATAAAAAATTTGATGAATTAAAAAATAATTTAGGAAATATTGGTGAAAATAAACTTTTGCTTATTACATCAATTAAAATAATTGATGAATATTTTGAAACAAGAAAAATAATAAATGAAAAAAAAGATGAATTAAAAAATTTATCTAAAAAATTCAAAGAACTAAAATCACTAGTATATGATTATAAAGATCAAAAAGAACAAGAAATAAAAAGATTAAACGAAGATCAAAGTAAATTTGAAAAAGAGATTGAAAAAAATAAAGAGGATTATGAAAAAATTATTGAAAAAGCAGCTGAACAAATAGAAAATTTTGTTCAAAAAGCTAGTTTAGAAACACCAGTTCAATAAAGCTCGTGAATAAAACCGAATTAAGAAAAAAAATTCTTAAAATTAGAAAATTAGCTAATAAAAATAATGTTAAAATAAATTTTAATAAAATTTTTAAGATACTCAAAGAAAACAATATTAAGAAAAAACTTGTTGGAGGTTATTTTCCAGTTAACTATGAAGTAGATGATTTAGATATTTTAAAAAAATTTTACAAAAAAAAGTATAAAATTTCACTTCCAATTATAAAAAAAAATTTTGAGATGGATTTTTATGAATGGCCATTTAATGACCCATTAAAAATTAATCAATATGGAATTCCAGAACCTAATTCAAATAATTTACTTTATCCAGATATAATTTTAGTTCCTCTAGTAGCTTTTGATAAAAATTTAAATAGATTAGGTTATGGTGGTGGTTATTATGATCGCCTAATAGATAAACTAAGTAAAAAAAAAAAAATTTTAAAAATAGGCTTAGCTTTATCTATACAAAAAATTAAAGAGATACCTGTCACAAAGTATGATAAAAAATTAGACTATATTGTAACTGATAAGTATATTTTATAATGAGAATTCTTTTTTTAGGTGACATAGTTGGCAAATCAGGATGTTTAGCAATTACAGAAAATTTACAAAACCAAATAAAAAATAAAAAAGTTGATTTTGTGATTGTAAATGGTGAAAACGCAGCAGACCAAGGGGTTGGAATTACAGAAGAAATCTGTAGTAATTTATTTAATTCTGGAGTTGATGTAATAACAACTGGCAATCATGTTTGGGATCAAAAAGAAATAATTCACTATATAGAAAAAGAAAAAAGGCTTTTGAGGCCTGAAAATTTAATTCAAGTTTCACCAGGAAAAGGATTTGAAATATTAAAATCAAAAAATGGTTTTAACGTTGGAGTTCTTAACTTAATGGGAAATGTATTTATGAAAAAAAGTGACGATGTATTCGAGGTGTCAGAAAAATTTGCTAGAGAAAATAAATTAAAAAAAGACTATGATTTTTTGATAATTGATTTTCATGGAGAAATTACGAGTGAAAAAATGGCGATAGGACATTTCTTTGATGGCAAGGCAACTCTTGTGGTTGGAACACATACGCACGTTCCAACGAATGATGCAAGAGTTTTAGAAAATGGTACTGCTTATCAAACGGATGCGGGCATGTGTGGAGATTACAATTCAGTAATAGGAATGGATAAAAACAATTCTTTAAAAAAATTTTTTAAAAAAATTTCACAAAAACATTATCCCGCACAAGGCAAGGCCAGCTTATGTGGAATTATTGTTGAAGCTAATGTAGAAACTGGGCTAGCAAAAAATGTTGAAAGTTTTATATATGGAGGAGATTTAAAAAATTCTCTTTAATTATTATGTCAGGTCATTCAAAATGGGCAAGTATTAAACACAAAAAAGGCAAAGCCGACAAACAAAGATCAAAAATATTTTCTAAACTATCCAAAGAAATAACAGTTGCAGCAAAACTAGGTGATAAAGATCCAGACATGAATCCAAGATTAAGATCTGCAGTCCAAGCAGCTCGGTCAGCCAATATGCCAAAAGACAATATAGAAAGAGCCATTGGTAAATCGTTAGCAAGTGCTGGTGCAAGTTTTGAAAATTTAAGATATGAAGGTTTTGGACCAGAAAAAATTGCTGTAATTGTTGAGACCCTTACAGACAATAAAAATAGAACTGCTTCAAATATTAGAACAATATTTCAAAAAAAGGGTGGAAGTTTAGGTATGCAGGGTTCAGCATCTCACAATTTTAAACAAGTAGGTGTAATCAAAATAGATAAAAAAGAAATTTTAGATGAAAAAATTTTTGAATTTGCAATAGAATCTGGAGCTAACGAATGCAATTCAAATGATGATTTTCATGAGATCCAATGTCAAACGAGTGAAATTTATAATGTAAAAAAAAAATTAGAGTCAAAAATTCAAAATTTTATTTCTACAGAAATAGAATGGATTTCATTAAACAGTGTGGAAATTCCCAAGGATAAAGTTGAAGCTGCAACAGAATTTTTAGAAGCACTTGAAGACGACGATGATGTACAAAATATTTATACTAATCTTAAGTTTGGAATTAATTAATGCTCATAATTGGAATTGATCCAGGAATTACAGGTGCAATATGTTTTTTTAAAAATGGAAAAATTATTGATGTTGTGGATATGCCAAATATGACAGAAGGTAAGAAGAATAAAAAACAAGTTAACGGAGCACAATTATTCAATGAAATTTTTTTAAGAACAAAAGATATTCAAAAAGAAGACATTAAAGTTATCATAGAACAAGTTTCTGCAATGCCCGGACAAGGGGTTACAAGCATGTTTAACTTTGGGCAATCTGTTGGTGTTTTAAAAGGAATTTGTTCAGCCATGCGTCTGCCCATGTATTTTGTTAGGGCAGCAAAGTGGAAAAAATATTTTAATCTTATTAACTCAGAAAAAGACGCAAGTAGAACTAAGACGATTGAGATATTTCCTTATTTTTCTTCACAATTGACAAGGAAAAAAGACGGAAACAAAGCTGACGCCATACTTATTGCGAGTTTTTTTTACGAAACTTATCGATCAGAAGAATAAATTAATTTAAAGAATATAGACAAATTGATGACACATTTTAGTGTGAAATCTTAAACCATGGAAGCAGATATAACATCTCAAGCAGTTGGCCTGGCAACTAATGCAGATTTTACTTTATTAAAATTATTTATAAGAGCAGACATTATTGTAAAAACTGTAATATTGCTATTGATAGCAGCTTCAGTTTATTCATGGGCTATTATTTTTGAAAAGATTAAGCTTTTTAAAAAAATAAATAAAAGCTCAGAAGTATTTGAGGAAAAATTTTGGAAATCAAAGTCAGCAGAAACTTTTTATAATAGTTTACCTGAAAAAGTAGCTGATCCAATGGCTCTAGTTTTTAAAGGGTCTATGCAAGCGATGTTAAAAAATAAATCTAAAGGTAATCTAAACGAAAGAATGTCAGGGATGTTAGAAATTAATATTGAAAAACAAATGAGTAGAATTGAAAAAAGTTATACTTTTTTAGCAACTGTTGGTTCCACAGCTCCATTCATTGGTTTGTTTGGCACAGTGTGGGGAATAATGAATTCTTTTCAATCAATAGCGATATCAAGAAATACAAGTCTAGCTATTGTTGCACCTGGCATTGCTGAAGCATTATTTGCTACAGCCCTAGGTCTGTTGGCGGCAATCCCGGCTGTAGTAGCGTATAATAAATTTAATAGCGATTCTAAAAAGTATTCACAAAAATTAGAAAATTTTTCTAAGAGATTTTTATCTATAATTTAAAATGGCTTTTAAACTGAACCGCTCATCTAAAGAACCTATGAGCGAAATAAATGTCACACCTTTTGTGGATGTAATGTTAGTTTTGTTAATTATTTTTATGGTTACAGCTCCCCTATTAACGGTAGGAGTTCAAGTTGATTTACCAGAAAGTGCAGCAGATTCTCTTCCTGAAGAACAAGAACCATTAACTCTAAGCATAAATTCTAAAGGAGAAATTTTTATTCAGGAATCAAAAGTGGAGTATGAAAAAATTATTGCAAAAATATTAGCAGTTTCTAAAAATAGAACTGATACAAGAATATACGTTAGGGGAGACAAAACAATTAACTATGGAAGAGTTTTGGAGATAATGGGAATGCTTTCTGGATCTGGCTTTACTAAAGTTGCATTAATTTCAGAGCCATATAAGGAAAGATAATTTTGTGAATAGAAATATTATTATTTCTTCAGGTTTCCATCTAATTATAATTATGATTACAGCAATGAGTTTACCTTTTTTATCAAAAAAACCTATTGACCTTCCACTAACTGTTTCTGTTGAGATAATACAAATTACAGACAAAACAAATATTCCTTTAGCACCAAAAACAAAAAAAATTATTGAAAAAATAAAAAAAAAAGAAAAATTAATTTCCGAACAAGCTCCACCTAAAATTGTAAAAAAGGAAAAGCCTGACGCTGTTCCTTTACCAGATGAAAAAATAAAAAAAGTTCAAAAAATTGAAGAAAAAAAACAAAATCCAGAAAAGATAGACAATGAAGTTAAACAAGTTTCTGAATTTGAAAAAAAGGAGCTATTTGATCCAAATAATATTGCCGCTTTAATAGATAAATCTAAAGAAGAATCGGCAAAAACAATGCTTAAAAATGATAAAGTTACTCAAGATCAAGACAAAAATGTTAATAATTTGGGTTTATCTTTAAGTGAGGAGGATGCGTTAAAAGCACAAATTTTTGGATGCTGGAGCATACCACTAGGGTTGCCTTACAATGAAAATCTATTAGTAAGAATAAAGTTAAAGTTAAAACCAGATGGTTCTGTTATAAGATCTGAAATTTTAGATCATGCAAGAATGAATAAACCTGGACAGGGATTTTATAAAGTATTAGCCGAAAGTGCATTAAGGGCAATTAAATTATGTCAACCATTAAGAGTTCCTACTACAGGCTATGAAAGATGGAAAGTTTTGCAGTTAAATTTTGATGCTAGAGAAATGTTAGGAGGATAAAAATGATTTTTAGATATATTGCTATTTTTTTTATTTTATTTCCTATTAAAGTTTATGCTTTAATAGAAGTTGATATAACAAGAGGTAATTTAAGCCCTCTACCTGTTGCTGTATCGCCATTGTCTATTGACAATGAATCAAAAGAAATTTTTAAAAAGATATTTAAGAATAGGAATGTAGGTTTAGAAATTTCTAAAATTGTTGAAAATAATTTAAAGCAATCAGGTTTGTTTAACCCTTTAAATAAAGATGCTTTTCTTCAAGAACCAGATATTGCCCATTTAAAACCTAGATTTGAAGACTGGACATTAATCAAAGCACAAGCATTAGTTACTGGAAAAGTAACTTTTGTTGATGAAAAATTAAAAGTCGAATTTAGACTTTGGGATGTATTAGCAGGAAAAGAAATTATGGCTTTAGCTTTTACAACTGCGCCAACAAATTGGAGAAGAGTAGGTCATATCATTACAGATAAAGTTTATGAACGTTTAACTGGAGAAAGAGGATATTTTGATACTAGGATTATATATGTTTCTGAAAAAGGACCAAAAATTAAAAGAATTAAAAAATTAGCAATAATGGATCAGGATGGTTTTAATACAAAGTATTTAACTTTAGGAAATGAATTAGTTTTAACACCAAGATTTAATCCAACAAATCAAATGGTAACTTATTTATCTTACTTTAGAAACTTACCTAGAGTTTATTTGCTTGATATAGAAACTGGCATGCAAGAAGTAGTTGGAGATTTTCCAGGTATGACATTTGCACCAAGATTTTCTCCAGATGGAAAAAAAATTATCATGAGTTTTGCTAAGGATGGAAATTCAGATATTTATACTATGGATCTTGAAAATAGAGTGGTTGAAAGAATTACAAATCATCCATCAATTGATACATCGCCATCTTATTCTCCAGATGGAAAATATATTACCTTTAATTCTGATAGAAGCAAATATCAACAAATTTACATAATGAAAAGTGATGGCAGTAAAGTTAAAAGAATTTCATTTGGAAAAGGTCTTTATGGAACACCAGTCTGGTCTCCAAGAGGTGACTTGATAGCCTTTACAAAGCTACACAAAGGAAAATTTTATATTGGTGTGATGAGAGCAGATGGTACAGGCGAAAGACTGCTAACTGAGAATTTTTATCAAGAAGCACCTTCCTGGTCACCTAATGGCAGAGTTTTAATTTTTTATAGAGAGACTAAAACTAATGAAAAAGGTGAAGGATTTTCAGCTAAATTATGGTCAATTGATTTAACAGGCTATAATGAACGGTTAGTTAGCACAGAAACAGATGCTTCCGACCCATCCTGGTCATCTTTATTAAGTAAATAGATCTTATATTGTTGATTTTTAAGCTTGAAACATTTACTTAGTTATGAAAAGTTACATAATTAAATGGTTAATTGTAAAACAAAATAAGTAATTAAATTTTAAGGAGCAATAATGAATTTAAGCAAAATTTTTAAAAACACACTTTTAGTGACACTAGCATGTCTAGTTTTATCTGCTTGTGCAACAACAAAAAAAGTAAGTACAACAACAGGACAAATGCAGGGTGATGTTTATACAGGAACAGATACAGTTGAGTATTTAGCTTCGGGTGTGCCGGATAGAGTTTTCTTTGCAACGAATGAATCAATCTTGACTACTGCATCTAGAGAAACTCTTAGAAAGCAAGCGGGTTGGTTAAGAAAAAATTCTAACATAAATGTAGTTTTAGAAGGTCATGCAGATGAAAGAGGCACAAGAGAATATAACTTAGCGTTAGGTGAAAGAAGAGCTAATTCTGCAAAAGATTATCTAATGACTTATGGTATTTCTGCAAACAGAATTTCTGTAATTAGTTATGGAAAAGAAAGACCAGTGGACTCAGGTTCTAATCCTTTAGCTTGGTCAAAAAACAGAAGAGCAGTTACTGTAAAAGCTAATTAATTATAATTTACAAAAAGACCCGGAAATGAAAATGTTCAGGGTCTTTTTTTTGCCATTATTATAATTAGTAATAAACTTAATGATTAAGTTTAGAAATTTCATATCAACAAATCTATTTTTTATTTTAGTTTTATTAGGTCCAAAATCTTTTGCCGAAAATCATGATATATTTGAGGTATTAGAGTTAATTAAAAAAGATCTTAAAACATTAGAAAGAGCAGTTTACTCAGGATCAACAAATGTAAGCTCAGATAATTCTTCATCTCAGAATTCTTTTGATCAAAATTCAGAAGATGTATTGACTAGACATTTATTAAAATTAACAGAAATAGAAAACCAATTTCAAGAATTAACAAATAATTTTGAAAAAATTAATTTTAAATTAGATAAGTTATCAAATAGATTGACAAAAATTCAAGCAGACAATCAAGTTAGATTTCAAGAGCTAGAAATTGGAATGAATACAGAAAATAAAAAAGTAACATCTATTTCTAAGAAAGAAATAAACGAAAACTTACCTGGATCTTCCCAACCTCAAGATCTTGGTGCCATTTCTTATAAAGATACAGAAACAAATTTAATAACACAACAAACTCAATCCATAGATTCTACAGCAACAATAATTACTGAAACTTTCGAGTCAGAAGAAAAATTGTTACCAGAAACCAGTCCTGAAAAACAATATGAGTTTGCAACAAGTTTTTTAAAAGTAGGAGATTATAATACAGCTGAAAAAGCTTTTAGAGAATTTGTGATTACAAATGCCAAACATGAATTGGCTGGAAGTGCCCAGTATTGGTACGCAGAAACTTTTAGAATAAGACAATTGTATACAGACGCAGCCGCAGCGTATTTAGAAGGTTATCAAAAATACCCAAAAGGTAAGAAGGCTCCTATAAATTTATTAAAACTTGGTGTATCATTAGTTCAAATAGGAGAAAAAGATCACGGATGTTTGATGATAACTGGCGTCAAGAAACAATATCCAAAAGCAAGTCAATCAGTACTTCAAAAAGCTCAATATGAAGAAAAAAAGTTTGAATGCAAAAAACAAGATTCGTAATTTAATTCTTAGACATTTAAATGATAAAAAAATATTTGAAATTTATAAAATTTTTAAAAATTCTTTAAATATTAATAAAAAGTACGCTGTTGCCGTATCTGGTGGCGCAGACAGTTTATCTTTAGCTTTTTTGACCAAATGTTTTTCAATAATTAATAAAGTTGACGTCAAATTTTATCTAATTGATCATAAATTGCGTAAAAATTCTTCATCAGAAGCAAAAACGGTTGTTTCAGTGTTAGAAAAATTTAATATTAATTGTAAGATAATTTCTTGGAATGGGGAAAAGCCATTTTCAAATATACAGGCAATTGCAAGGGACAAAAGGTACACTCTTTTAACCAATCAGTGCAAGAAAGATAAAATAGAGAATCTTCTTTTAGGGCATCATATTGATGATTTATATGAAAATTTTTTGATTAGACTACTAAGAGGCAGTGGTCTTAAGGGCTTAACGTCTTTTGGTGAAACATCCGAATATAAAAAAAACAAAATTAATATTTTGAGACCACTTATTAATTTTGAAAAAAAAAGACTTATTTATTTATCAAGTAAAGTTTTTAATTTTTTTATAAGCGATCTTTCTAATTTAAACGAAAACTTTAAAAGAATTAGAATTAGAAATTTAATAAAAAATCTTGAAAAAGAAGGACTAGATAAAAAAAAATTTAGATTAACTATTAATAATTTAAAAGAATCGGATAGATCTATTAATTTTTATGTTAAAGGTAATATTAAAAAAAACAGCAAATTTTTTGAAAAAAAAAACACATATTTGTTAAATCAAAATTTTTTTGAACAACCCAATGAGATTGCTTTAAGATCATTATCATTCATAATGAAATCATTAAGTAAAAAAGATTACCCCCCAAGAGGAAAAAAAATTAATCAGTTAATTTCAAAAATTAAATCAAACAATATTTTTAAAAAAATTACGCTCGGAGAGTGCTTTATTGAGAAAGTTAATAAAACTATGTTAATTTCAAGAGAAAACCCTACTAAAAAATAGCCACTGTAACAATTTGATACTTGTTTAATTTATAATAATTCTTATCTTATAGCTATGAATATAAAGAATTTAGCAATGTGGGCTGTGATAGTTTTTTTAACTGTTGGCTTGTACAACATGTTTAAAAATCCACAAGCTTCAATCAATAAGAAAAATACAATTATTTTTTCTGAATTCTTATCTGAGGTTGATAATGGCCGAGTTGTAAAAGTTGAAATACAAGGCAATAACATTACTGGAATTTTATCTGATGGAAATATTTTTACGACATATTCACCTAATGATCCGAACTTAATAGAAAAACTGTCGAATAAAGGGGTCAGTATTTCTGCTGCACCAATTGAAGAAAAAATGCCATCTTTACTTGGTGTCTTATTATCTTGGTTTCCAATGTTGTTATTAATAGCTGTCTGGATTTTTTTTATGAAGCAAATGCAAGGCGGAAAAGGTGGAGCTATGGGTTTTGGAAAATCAAAAGCAAAAATGATGAACCAAAGCAAAGGAAAAGTAACCTTTAGAGATGTAGCTGGCATTGATGAGGCAAAAGAAGAACTTGAAGAAGTTGTTGAATTTTTAAAGGATCCAAAAAAATTTAGCAGGTTAGGTGGAAAAATTCCAAGAGGTGCCTTATTGGTTGGTGCTCCTGGTACAGGTAAAACTTTATTAGCAAGAGCTATAGCAGGTGAAGCCGATGTTCCATTTTTTACAATCTCTGGTTCAGATTTTGTTGAAATGTTTGTGGGAGTTGGCGCATCAAGAGTAAGAGATATGTTTGAACAAGGAAAAAGTAATTCTCCATGCATTATCTTTATTGATGAGATCGATGCTGTAGGAAGAAGTAGAGGAGCAGGCTTAGGAGGAGGAAACGATGAAAGAGAACAAACGCTCAATCAGTTATTAGTTGAGATGGATGGTTTTGACACTAACGAAGGAGTGATAATACTTGCGGCAACAAATAGACCTGATGTTTTGGATCCCGCCTTATTAAGACCAGGAAGGTTTGATCGACAGGTAGTTGTTTCACTTCCAGATATAATTGGTAGGGAAAAAATATTAAAAGTTCATGCAAAAAAAATTAAAATGGCACCTGATATTAAATTAAGAATAGTTGCACGAGGTACGCCAGGATTTTCTGGTGCAGATTTAGCAAATTTAATTAATGAAGCAGCATTAATTGCAGCAAGAAAAAATAAAAGATTTGTTACTAATCAAGAATTTGAAACAGCAAGAGACAGGGTAATGATGGGGGCTGAGAGAAGATCAATGATAATGACAGAAGATGAGAGAAAGTTAACCGCCTACCATGAAGCTGGACATGCAATAGTAACTATTAATGAAAAAGCAGCACACCCAATTCATAAAGCAACAATTATCCCAAGAGGAAGAGCGTTAGGTATGGTTATGCAATTACCAGAAAGAGATGAAATCTCTCAAACAAAAGAACAATTAAACGCACAGATGGCGATTGCTATGGGTGGTCGAATTGCGGAAGAATTAATCTTTGGTGATGAAAAAGTAACTACTGGAGCGTCTAGCGATATTGAACAGGCAACTAAAAGAGCAAGAATTATGGTTATGAAGGCAGGTTTAAGTAAAGAATTAGGTCCAGTATCTTATGGAGAAAATGAAGAGGAAGTATTTTTAGGAAGATCTGTAGCAAGACATCAACACATGTCAGAAGAAACAGCAAAAAAAGTAGATTTAGAAATAAGAAAAATTATTGATAAAGGATACGAAAGAGCAAAAAAAATTCTAACTGAAAAAATTGAAGATTTACATAAAGTAGCAAAAGCACTTTTAACTTACGAAACATTAACTGGTGATGAAATTAACGACTTAGTACTCAAAAATGTTTATCCTGCGAGTAAAGAAGAGTTAAAAGATGAAAAAAAAGACAAAGGATCATCGTTAGGATCTATGGGGCTTAAACCAAAAATAGTTCACTAAGCTTTAATGAAAAAATATTACACAAGAGTGTGTAATTTTTATTATGGCAATATTTCAAGAAAATTAATTAAACAAAAAAAAACCTTACCTTTAAATGGAAATTACGAAATATCGTTTGATCACATAGAAATATTAACAAGAAATTATACAAAAAAAATTCATATTAAAGATATAAAAAAATTATCGAAAATCGTAAAGGAAAAAATTAGCAAAGATATAGAAATAATTATTAAAAAAAAAAGAAATTTTTCTAATTTTAATTTTAAAAATACACCTAATATTATGGGGATATTAAATTTAACGCCAGATAGTTTTTCAGATGGTGGTAAATTTAATAAAAAAATTTTAGCACATAAAAGAATATTTCATTTGTATAAATCTGGATCTAATATAATTGATGTCGGAGGTGAATCTACACGGCCAGGATCAAAAGAGACTAAAATAAAAAATGAATGGAATAGAATTAAATCAACAATAATAAATTTTGGAAAAAAAATTCCTCTATCAGTAGATACTAGAAAATCTGAAATTATGAAAAAAAGTATTAAATGTGGTGTAAAATTGATTAATGATATTTCGGGATTAAATTATGATAAAGAATCAGTTAATATTTTAAGAAAATATAATATACCTTTTATCATTCATCATATTCAAGGTACACCATTAACTATGCAAATTAATCCAAAATATAAAAATGTTTTACTAGATGTTTACGATTATTTTGAAGAGAAAATAAAACACTTAAAAGAAATAGGAATAAAACATAATAATATAATTTTAGATCCAGGTATTGGATTTGGAAAAAATCTGAAACATAATATTAAGCTAATAACTAATATTTCTATTTTTCATTCACTTGGTTTTCCTATATTGCTTGGAATTTCTAGAAAAAGATTTATTAAAGATATTTCTAGAAAAAATGATAGCGAAGCAAGACTAGGAGGAACCATAAGCTCTTCTTTATTTGCTATGATGCAAGGAGTGCAAATTTTAAGAGTGCATGAGGTAAACGAGGTAGTGCAAAGCATTAAAGTCTTTAAAAAATTAATTAGGTAATTATGAAAAAAAAGTATTTTGGGACAGATGGAATCAGGGGTACCGTCAATAAAGGAAATATTAATGGAAGCATGTTTTTTAAATTTGGACTAGCAGCAGGAACTTATTTTAAAAATCAAAAAAAAATAAAACAAACAGTAATTATTGCCAAAGATACTAGATTGTCAGGATACACTTTAGAGCCCGCTCTCGTCTCGGGGCTAACTTCGGTTGGAATGCATGTTTTTACTTTAGGACCACTCCCAACTAATGGTTTGGCAATGTTGACAAAATCTATGAAGGCAAATATGGGAGTTATGATTACAGCTTCACATAACCCTTATTATGATAATGGATTAAAATTGTTTGGACCAGATGGCCTAAAATTATCAGATAAAATCGAAAAAAAGATTGAGAACTTAATTAAGAAAAAGATAGAAACTCAATTTTCAAAACCAAAAAATCTTGGTAGAGTCAAAAGGTTAGAAAATAGTAATGATAAATACATAGAAATTCTTAAAAAAAATTTTCCAAAAAGTTTTAGTTTAAAAGGAATTAAAATAGTAATTGATTGTGCAAATGGTGCGGCGTACAAAGCTGGACCTAAATTGTTAAAATCCTTGGGAGCCAAAGTAATTCCAATTGGAATAAATCCAAATGGTCTAAACATTAACAAAAAATGTGGCTCTACATTTCCAAAAAAAATTCAAACAGCAGTAAAAAAAAATAAAGCCGATATAGGCATTTCGTTGGACGGAGACGCGGACAGAGTAATTATGTGTGATGAAAAAAGTAATATTATAAATGGAGACCAAATTATTGCTGCTTTAGCAAAAAGATGGAAAAATAAAAAAATGTTAAAGGGTGGTGTAATTGGAACATTAATGTCTAACTATGGATTGCAAAATTTTTTTAAAAAAAATAAAATTAAATTTTTAAGAGCTAATGTTGGTGACCGGCATGTTAAAGAAAAAATGTATAAAAATAATTTTAATTTAGGAGGCGAACAATCTGGACATATTATTTTAGGAAAATTTGCAACCACAGGTGATGGCTTATTAGTTTCTTTAGAGATTTTATTTTCATTAAGAAAAGGAAAAAAAGCAAGTGATTTTTTAAATGTTTTTGAACCAACACCTCAAATCTTAAAAAATATAAACGTTAATGATAAAAATATAATAAATAGTTTAAGAGTTAAATCAGCATTAAAATCTGCTAATAGTTTAATAAAAAATCAAGGAAGAATTTTACTTCGTAGATCTGGCACAGAACCAAAAATTAGAATTATGGTCGAAAGTAAAAATAAAAAGTTGATTGAAAAATGTGTAAATATAATAAAAAAAACAATTAAGTAAGTTGAAACCAAAATCTAAAGTATTAATTATTGCAGGCTCAGATTCATCTGGGGGTGCAGGCATTCAAGCAGACATCAAAACTATCACTTCACTAGGTTCTTACGCTATGACCGCGGTGACAGCAATTACTATACAAAATACTACTGGAGTTAAATCAATAGTGTCAATAGAACCAAAAAAAATTTTAGATCAAATTATTTTTACGTGCAAAGATATAAAACCAGATGCAATTAAAATTGGCATGTTGCATTCTTCAAATGTTATTAATTTTGTTATCAACTCAATAGATAGAATTAAAGTTAAAAAGATAATTTTAGATCCTGTAATGATTGCAAAAGGAGGAGCAAAACTTATTAACAAAAGAGCAATTAAAACTTTACAAAAAAACTTGATTAAAAAAATAACATTAATCACACCTAACATCCCTGAAGCTGAAATTTTGACAAATACTAGAATTAAAAATATAGACGACATGATTTTTGCTGCAAATATTTTACTTAAATTTGGCGCTAAAAATGTTTTAGTCAAAGGAGGACATTTAAAAAATAAAATTATTCCAGATGTTTTTGTAAGTAAAAAAGAAATTAAAATTTTTAGAAATAAAAAAATTACAACCAAGAATACACATGGGACTGGATGTACATTATCAAGTGCAATAACAACATTTTTTTCATGTGGAAAACCCTTAAAGAAATCTTGTGAGTTAGCTATTAAATATGTTAACCATTCAATAAGATCAAACCTTAATTATGGTAAGGGACATGGTCCCGTAAATCATTTAAACTCAATAAAAATAAAAAAGATATTTAGATAATGAAAAATATAGTTGTTGTTGGTTCGCAGTGGGGAGACGAAGGAAAAGGAAAAATTGTAGATTGGCTATCAGAACAAGCCGATATTATAATTCGTTTTCAAGGAGGACATAACGCTGGACACACATTAGTAATTAATGGTGTGACTTATAAACTAAGATTACTTCCATCTGGAATAGTAAGAAAAAATAAAATATCAATTATTGGAAATGGTGTTGTTGTTGACCCTTGGGCATTATTAGAAGAAATTGAAGAAATAAAATTAAAAGGTGTAGATATTAACATAGACAATTTTATGATTTCAGAATCGGCTAGTCTTATTCTACCATTTCATAAAGAAATGGATGAAATAAGAGAAGATGCGGCCGGTAAAAGTAAAATAGGAACTACTAGACGTGGAATAGGCCCGGCGTACGAAGATAAGGTTGGAAGAAGATCAATTCGTGTAATGGATTTAAGATCAGAAAATAATTTAGATCACAGATTGGAAACAGTTTTACTTCATCACAATGCTATTAGAAAAGGGTTAGGAAAAAAAATTTATAAGAAAGACGAACTAAAAAAGGAACTGTTAAAAATAGCTCCTAAAATTTTAAAATATTCACAACCTATTTGGCTTAGAATTGATGAATTTAAAAAAAAAAAGAAGAAAATATTATTTGAAGGTGCACAAGGAATTTTATTAGATGTTGATCATGGCACATACCCCTTTGTGACATCATCTAATACTGTTGCATCTGCCGCTGCTACTGGAACTGGTTGTGGACCAAACTCTATCCATT
>Ga0114997_10001020_pt1 | contig 23191 bp, 22 predicted proteins | sample ArcticOcean_MG_C_2_FD_87045 | JGI IMG/M metagenome (GOLD analysis project Ga0114997, IMG submission 87045) | Marine microbial communities from western Arctic Ocean - ArcticOcean_MG_CB4_136 | ecosystem: Environmental > Aquatic > Marine > Oceanic | place: Arctic Ocean: Canada Basin | collected... | reverse complement strand
TTTTTTTATTTTTTTTTTTTCTTCATTTTTTTTTTTTTTTTTATTTTTTTTTAAATTCTTTATTATTAATTAATTTTTTTTTTTTTATTTTTTTTTTTTTTTTTTTTTTTTTTTTTTAATTCCTCAGTATTAATTTCAACTCTGTTATGAAATTTATTATAAATTAAATTATTCCAGAGACTTTCTATTTTAATTTTATTTTTAACTCCCTCAGGTGTATTTCCATAATTGCTAATATGGTTTTTGAAATTATTTTCATTTTCAAAATTTAGTTTTTTATAAAAATTAGCAAAAATTAAATCTAATTTTTGATTGCTTATTCTTAAGTCATAAGATTCTTCTAATATATTCATTTTTATAGTTTCTTTTATTATTGAATCTTTTGCTAAATCTAGAATTTTATAATTTTCTAATGACTTGAGCTCGCTATTTAGTGCCATTAAATATCGAGCCTCTTCTGCAATATCAAAATTTGTTATTATTTTGTTATTTATCTTAAGTACTATTTTTATTTCTTCTGTAGCAAAACATGACCCACAACTTAAATTGTAGAATATTAGAAAAAATATTATAATTTTTTTTTTATTTATCATCTATTGATATTTGGGCTATTTGTTTTTCCAAAAGGAGTTATGGTTATTGAAAAAAATAGTTTTTCTTCTGGTTTTAAATCACCGTCATTATAAAATTGTTTATTATATTCAATTCCAGCTACTAAACAGTCATTTTTGTACTCGTATATAAGATTATAGTATTCTGTTAAATCAATTTTTCTATTTTCCCTTGTTTTAAAAGTTAAGCTATTATTTTCATCAAAATTGTAAGTTGTGGTGTTTAATACATAATCTTCAGTGTTCCCAGATAAAGTATCATCATCAAGAATCTCAAATGTTGTGATAAAATTATTAACAGTCAGACTTGCTTTTATGTGATCATATTTTGAACTAGAAAAGCTATTATCATATGAAAAATTATAATCGATATTTAAAATTTCATTAGGTGTAAATTTTATATTCCCAAACACATCTGAAGATGTATTTCCTAATGAACTATTAGTTGGTAGATCATTGTTATGTTTGTTTCTATATACTTGGGCTAACCCCAAAGATAATAAATCATTATCATTTTCTTTTTTTAATATTTTATATTCAGTTCCTAATGTAACTGAAGCTCCACCCTCAATAGCGTCTGTTTGAGATATTCTATTAAGTGAGTAGATATTATTTATTTCCATTCTTCTATCTTCTGTCTTTATATTTTTTGTTACATTTGGACTAAATCTTAAAGAAAAATTTGGACTTAAAAAACTATTATACTTAGGGCCATTTTTTTTTAATGGTAATGAAGTCGTATACATTATTGCAGACATTAATTTTTGTTTATCTTCTGTTTTTCCAGAGGAATTTTTTTCATTAATATTTGAATTTTTTAAGACAATTTCGTAGTTTTTGGCAAATCCAAAGTCGGTATATGAAGTATTTGATTTAAAGTTTAGATTGTTATTAACGTCAAGTTTGTACTCATTAGCATTAAACTTTCTTTGATTTCCATCAAAAGAGTAATTAAGTTGGCCAAACTTATTTAACGAAGAGTCAATATTTTTAGAAAGACTAAAATATGGGTATATAAATTCATTTCTATCTGATTTTGATTTGCTTTGATCTTCAATTAATTTCGTATACGCAGTTATATAAAGATCATCATTGCTACCTTCATAATTTAAAAAAGATGTTAGTGTAGTTTCGTTATTTATTAAAGGTGATTTTATTTTGTAGGTTTTTAAATAAGTGTCATTACTAGTAGTTTGTATCTCAAGATTTAATTTACTATTATCAAAATAATTTGACTCAAGATCAAAATGTGAACTTAAAAAAAAATGGTTTTTTGTGTTTAGAGCTGACTGTTTAAGACTTTTAAATATACTAAAATCTGAGGTGTGAGTTGAATTTTTATTATTTTGTCTATATTCAGACTGTAAAATTATTTTTTCTCCTTTAAAAATTTGTGGAGTAAATGTTAAGTCTTTGTTGTCGGCTATTACTTTGTAATATGGTATTTTAACACTTGGTCCAAGAATGCTTGAATCAGAAAAAGTTGGCATTAAGAAACCAGATTGTCTTTTAACTGTTGGATCAGGGTGAAAAAATTTTGGAAAATATAAAACAGGTACATCATATATTTTTAACCAAGCGTTTTTATAATAAATTGTTTTTTTTAATTTATCATGTTCAACTTCAGCTGCATGCATAACCCATGGAGGACAACCATCTCTTTTTTTACAAGTAGTAAAACTTCCTTTAGATACAATTGTATTGTTTTTATCTATAGTTACAGACTTACCTTTCATCCTAGGTTCATTGTCAGTATTATTAAGTAGATTATTGTTAAAAGAAACATCTAAATCTTTACCAGCTATATTTTTATTTTCTAAGTTTAAATAAATTTCTTCTAAAAAATATTTATTTGAATCAGGATCTAAAAATCCAACATTTTTTCCTTTAATAATATTTTTTAATTTTGAATACTCAAATTCATCTAGAGAATAATTATTATTATATATATCTTTTATTTTTGTTTTATTGTTTGAACTAATAATGCCTTTGCTTCTGTAATAATTTAAATTTTTAGATTCTATGAAATATTTTTCATAAAGGTTTGTAAAAGATTTTTCTTTTATTAACAAATTTTCATTATCTCTAAAATAAATAATTTCTTCAGTTTTTATTTTAATATCATTTAAACTATCAATAAAGTAAACGTTTCCAAAAACTCTAAGTTCATTTTTTTTTTTATCGTATTCAAATTCATTACCAGTAATTTTAATTTTATCTTTAGTTAAAGCCTCAATGCCATTAATTGCTTTTAATTTATTGCCTTTTTCTAGAACAATTACTTCTGAAGCATTAAAGACAAATTCAGAGCTTAATAAATAATTATTACTTACGAAGTAAAAAAATACTAAAATAAAATATAATTTAAAATTATTTTTCATTTATTCTAACCAATCCAATGCTAGCAATTATTAGTAATAAAATTATTGGAAGCCAATTAGAAAAGAAAACTGGCAATTGTTGATTTGCTCCAAAAACATTAAAAAAATATTTAATATAATAAATTATTACAGACAGCATGGTTCCCAAAATAATGTTGAAAATTTTGCTTTTATTAAATTTAATATTTAGCATGAGGATGGAAGATAATATTGTCATGACACACACGAAGAAAGGATAGCTAATCAGCATATTCAAATGGACATTAAGATCCATGGTTGAATACTTCAAAGCTCTATATTCATTTCTTAATTCAAATAAACGCCAAATAGTTAGCGAATATAGGTTTGAAAACAAATTGCTAATTTTTTTATAGTCAAAATGAGTTTCGAAAATTAATTCATTTTTTTTAATTTTTGGAGAGTTGTTTTCAAAGATTGTAACATTTTTAAGTACCCAATTTTCTTTAGAAATATCTGCACTATCAGCCTCTATATTCAACAGTAAATTAAAGTCATTAGAAAATTGAGTGATTGAAACTTCCTCTAAATTATTTTTAAAAATATATTTAGAATTAATTATATTAGAATTTCCATTAATGTAATCTCTAATCCAAATTCCATTATCAGTAATGACAGCAAGATATTTATTATCTAGTGAATATTTATTTTTATTTTCCAGATACAAAAATTTTAATTTTGCTGAGAAATTATAAAAGAAAACAACAATAAATAAACCCATAAGAAATGATAGCAAAGTAATAAAACTTATAATTTTCAAGTTATTAAGTCCAAATTTTTTATAAGCTAACAATTCATGGTTATCTATTATTTTAATATAAAAAAATTGTGTAGAAATTAAAAAAACAAAAGGAAAAATTTCAAATAATACATTAGGGCCATTTAATAACGCCAGAGAAGTTGGTGTTAAAATATTTGTTTCTAAATCTTTAAAAAAAGATAGCTCTTCAAATAAATTTAAAATAAAAACTAAAGTAAAAAAAATTAAAGTAATTTTTAAAGTTATAATAATAAAATCAGTAAGAATATATTTTTGATAAATTTTTAATTTCATTATAATTTATTTATATTTTTTATATGTATAAAAATATGCTGTTGAAAACAATATTACTGGAATTATAAAAAAAATTATATTTTGAAAAATATTAGTAGCAACAAATTTTATAGAAATTTCTGCTAATATTACGACTAAAGTACCCAATGAAAAAAATAGAAATTTTAGCTTAGAATAATTAGGAGCATTTTTAGATTCACCAATTATTAAACTTGCCAAGAGTGCTATAAGGGGAATATAAATTGGTAAATAAATTCTTTTTAAAAATTCTCTAATTACATCCTTATGAATATTTTTAAAGCAATCAAAATTTTTATTATTAAATTTATTAAAATTTACTGGAGCAATTTTTAAAAAACTATTTATGCAGTTAAATAAAGTTAAAGTGTCTACCTCTTGAATTTTTGGAGTTGTTGTAGTTTTTGTGCCATATTTTGATAAATTAAATTCTGTTCTACGAAAATCAAAACTATTTACTATTCCATTATCATTTTTTATGAACTTGCCATTAAAGAGTAATAAATAATTCTTACCTGCAATATTTTTTAACACACCTTTTTTTGCGTAAATAATTTGGAAACTATCATTATCATACTGATCCTTTAAAAAAATATTGTTAAGATTTCGATTATTTTTTTTTTCAACATAAATTGTAACATTTTTTATATTATCAATGAATTTTCTTTCTTTTATAATTGATGGTAGGTAGCCAATATTTGAAGACCTTATAAATGATCTTGCTTTATTTTGTGAAGAAGGAACCAATAAAGTTGTAAATATTATTTGGACTAAAAGAACAATTAAAGAATATTTTAACAAATTATTTGTGAATTCAAGTTTATTTACACCATGTGTCCAAAAAACTAAAAGCTCATTATTTTCTTCAAATTTTATTAAGCTGTAAAAAATTGAGATAAAAAAACCGTATAAAAATATTCTACTAATTATTTTGGGCAAGCTTAATACTGTGTAATAAAAGTAAATCTTTAAACTGTGACCGTCTTCTGATACAAAATCTAAATAATTAACTGCTTGAATTATCCAAACAATTAAACCTAAACTAACTGTAGTTAATATAAAAAATATAGTAATATTATTAAAAAATTTTTTATAAATTAATTTATTCATTGAAGTATTTAGCTTTTGTACATATATAGCATGCAACTTAAAGGATATATATTTTTAGGCCATATTTTTAAGAACAAAACAAGAACATTAAGTTAATTATGATATTTTACCAATATAAAAAGAGGATTATCTTTTCTTATTCAACCAAACTCTATATTTAAAAATTTATGACAATCCAAATCCTCTATAAAAACAAAGATAATTCAAATAACCACGTATTATTTGTTGAAGAAGGTTTTAATATTAGTGGTTTAAAAGAACATATATCTAATACAGAATTTTCTTACATAAATGACCTATTAAAAAATAGTGATTTAAAAAAGAATTTACTTTTTTTTGAAGTCAATTCTAAAAAAACAATATTTTTGGTATCTATTAAAAAAAATTTAGAAACTTCTGATATAGAAAGCCTGGGAGCAGAATTTCATGGTTATATAAATTATGATAAGAAAAGTAAGTACACTGTAAACTCTGATAGCATAAGTAGTAAATTTGAAAATTTTATAGGCCATTTCTTACATGGATTAAAACTAAAATCTTACAAATTTAATCTCTACAAATCTAAAAAAGATACAAAACTGATTTCAATAAATGTTATTGGAAAAAAAAATAAATTTACGATCAAAAATGAATTAAGATTTAAAGCAATAGAGAAGGGTACTTTTTTTGCAAGAGATCTTGTTTCTGAACCACCCAATGTACTTAACCCTAAAGAATATGTAAATAGACTTTTAAAATTAAAAAAATTAGGAATTAAAGTTACAGCTTATAATGAAGCGCAACTCAAGAAACTGGGAATGCATTCTCTTTTAGGAGTTGGCAGAGGAAGTATAAATGAATCATTTCTTGTTACACTTGAATGGAATGGAAATAAAAAAGATAAAAAAGCACCCTTATCTTTTGTGGGTAAAGGAGTTTGCTTTGATACGGGTGGCATTTCTTTAAAACCTGCAAAGTTTATGGAAGAAATGAAATATGATATGGCAGGTTCGGCGGTTGTTGCAGGACTAATCCAAACTTTAGCTACAAGAAAAGCAAAAGTAAATGCGGTCGGAGTGGTTGGTTTAGTTGAAAATATGCCAGGTGGTAATGCTCAAAGACCAGGAGATATAGTTAAAGCTTATAATGGCAAAACTATTGAAGTTTTAAATACAGATGCAGAAGGCAGATTAGTATTAGCAGACGCTTTAAGTTTTACAGAAGAAAAATTTAAACCAAGATTTATGATAGATCTTGCAACTTTGACAGGTGCAATAATAATGGCATTAGGAGAAGAGTATGCTGGTTTATTTTCTAATAATGACGATCTATCAAATAAATTACTTAAAGTAGGAGAAAAAGTAAAAGAAAAAGTTTGGAGACTTCCATTGCATGAAAATTATGACAAATTAATAAATTCTCCAATAGCTGATATTCAGAACATAAACTATTCAGGTGGTGCTGGAGCGATTACTGCAGCACAGTTTTTACAAAGATTTGTAACAAACAAAACACCGTGGGCTCATATAGATATAGCTGGAATGGCTTTTTCTAAAAAAGCTGCAAATTTAAATCCAGGCGGAGCAACAGGTTTTGGAGTAAGATTATTAAATCAATTAATAGAGGAACATTATGAGTAATTTAGAACAAACGCTATCGATCATTAAACCAGATGCAGTAGAGAGAAATTTAGATAATGAAATTAAAGAGATGTTTAAAAACAAAGGATTCAATATCATAAAAGAAAAAAAAATTCAGATAGCTAAATCTGAGGCAGAGCAGTTCTATAAAGTTCATGAAACTAAACCATTTTATAATGATTTATGTGCATATTTATCGTCTGGGCCCATTGTGGTTATGGTTCTTGAAAAAGAAAATGCAGTTCTTGGAAACAGAGAATTAATGGGTGTAACAAATCCAAAAGAAGCAGAAGAGGGTTCCATTAGAAAAAAATATGGAATTTCAATAGATAAAAATTCAGTTCATGGTTCTGATAGTGTTAAAAATGCTAAAATAGAAATAGAATTCTTTTTTAAAGATTAGTTAAAAATTTTCAAAATAGCAGCAGGATATAACTTATGTTCTTTTTTAAGAACTTTTTTTGCAAGGATGATAGAATTATCTCTCAAGTTTATTTTAACTTTTGTTTGTAATATTATTTTTCCAGAGTCTAATTTTGTAGTAACATAATGAACTGTGCAACCAGTAAATTTTTCTTTATTTTTTATGACTCTTTCGTGTGTATTTAAACCTTTATACTTTGGTAGTAGGGACGGGTGTATATTAATTATTTTACCCTTAAAATTTTTTATAAAATTATTAGATAAAATTTTCATAAATCCGGCAAGGCAAATAAAATTAATTCTTTTTTTTTTTAAATAAGATAAAATTTTTTTTTCTGCATTTTTATTTTTTTTAAAATTAAATATTTTTTTTTTAATATTAAATTGATTTGCATATTTTAAACCTTGAGCTTTAGCTGTATTCGAAATAATTAAATTTATTGAAATAGGAGATTTTTTTATTTTAGAAAAATTTATTAAGGTTTTTAAATTACTTCCAGTTCCAGAAATAAAAACTACAGTTTTTATTTTCTTAGAACCAATTAATTTTTGCATTGAGTTTAACTTTGTTTTTACCAGAAATTATTTTTCCAATAATGTACGGTTTATACTCTTTGGAAAAAAATTTTTTTATTTTATCTAAATTTTTTGGATTAATTATAAGGCAAAAACCTACGCCACAATTGAATGTTTTTAACATTTCTTTATCTTCAATATTATTTTTTTTTAACCAGGAAAAAATTTTTTTCGTTTTAATTTTACTTAAATCTATATTTGCAAGTAACCCTTCTGGTATAACTCTTCTAATATTATCGGCTAATCCTCCACCTGTTATATTGGAACATCCATTTATAAGTTTGTTGTTAATTAAATTTAAAACTTCTTTTACATAAATTTTAGTTGGTTTTAGTAGTTCATGCTTAAGAAATTTATTCTTCTTTAAATTTATTTTTTTTTTGTTAAGTACATATCTTACCAAGGAATAGCCATTGGAATGAATTCCACTAGATGGTACTGCTAAAATTAAATCATTTTTCTTAATTTTTTTTTTATCTAAAATTTTTTTTTCATCAACAACACCAACTGAAAATCCAGCAATATCAAATTTCCCTTTTTCGTACGTCCCTGGCATTTCAGCTGTTTCTCCACCAACTAACTCACAATTTGAAATATTACATCCTTTGACAATTCCTTTAACAATTGATTGGAGTTTTTTTAAGTTAATCTTATTAATAGATATATAATCTAAAAAAAGTAAAGGTTTGGCACCTTGAACTATCAAATCATTTACGCACATTGCAACTAAGTCAATACCAATCGTATCATATTTATTTAAAATATTAGCTATTTCAATTTTGGTACCAACACCATCAGTGCTAGCAACAATTTTTGGATTTTTAAAATTTTTAGGAATACTTGAAATAGAGCCAAAACCTCCAATATTATTAAACTTTTTATTGCCTTTATTTTTTGACAAAATATTGGATATAAACTTAACAAAATTATCAGCAGCATTAATGTTCACACCACTTTTTTCATATGTAAATTTATTTTTATTCATTAGTATAAAGTATGCAAATTAATAAGAAATTAAACACTTTTGATAATGTGTATATAATTTTTTTATCAACCGTACTAATCATAAATATAATTTTAATATCCTCAGTCAATGCAATTTCATTTAAAATAACGGATCTTGAGGTAGCAGAGCCCTTTGAGCTAAATTTTAATAAAAATAAAGTTATAAACAAAGGTTTTAAAAAAGCCTTCATTGAGTTGATATCTTTACTCACAATTTCCGAAGATGAAAATAAAATTAAAAATACATCAATTTCAGTCATAAAAACACTTATTGATTCTTTTACAATAAGTAATGAAAAATTTGTAAACAATAAATATATTGCAAATTTTGATGTTAACTTTAATAAAAAAAAAACTTTAATTTTTTTTGAAAAAAAAAATATATTTCCATCTATACCTCATGAAAAAAATTTATTATTAATTCCAATTCTTGTCGATTTACAGTCAGATAAAGTAGCATTATTTAATAATAATATTTTTTATGATGAATGGAATAAAAATAATGAAAGATATTTTTTATTAAATTATCTATTACCAAGCGAAGATTTGGAAGAAATGAACTTTATTTCTCAAAATAACGAAATGATAGAAGATTATGATTTTAAGAAAACAATTGCAAAGTATGATTTAGATGATTTTATAATTACAATTTTATATAAAGATAACAATAAGCTTAAAGTTTTATCCAAAATTCAATTAAATAATTTTTATAAAATAGACATCAAAAAATTTGAAAATATAAATTTATCTAATAGTGAAAATGTTAATTTAGTTTTGAAAAAATTAAAAAATACGTACGAAAATTATTGGAAAAAAATGAATCAAATAAATACATCTATTAAACTTGCATTATCAGTTTCTTTAAATTCAAAAGAATATAAGAAAATTCAATATTTTGAAAATAGTTTGCATCAAATTGATTTGGTATCTAGTTTTGAAATTTTTAAATTTAATAACAATAAAACTTATTTTAAACTTATATATAATGGAACACCAAATAATTTTATTGAAGATATTAAAAATAAAAATATGGAAATTGAAACTCAAACTCAAATATGGGAAATAAGATGAAAGATTTGAATCAACTTTTATTAAAGTTTGAGAATAAACAAAATTTTAAATACGAAGATTTTTTTGTGAGCAAAAGCAACTATTATGCCTTTAATTTAATTAATAGTTGGCCAAAATGGGAAAAAAATTTTTTAAATATAAATGGAGAAAGACATTCAGGAAAATCTCATCTATCAAATATTTTTTTAAAAAAGTTTAAAGGCATTAAAATTAATGCACATTTATTTAAAAATAAAGAATTAAAAAAATTAAAAGTTTATCAAAATATTGTTTTAGAAAATTTTGATGAAAATATTGATGAAATATTAATTTATTCATTATTTAACTTTATTGACCAAGACAACAAATACTTAATAATTAATTCTGAACTTCCAATTAATGAAATCAGTTTTAAGTTGTCAGATTTAAAATCCAGAACAAAAAATTGTTTAATGGCAAAAATCGATAAACCTGATGATGAGCTAATGTTTGCTTTAATTTTAAAAAATTTTTCTGATCGTCAAATTTTAATTGATAAAAAATTGATTGATTTTATCATTAATAGAGTAGACAGATCATATGACAAAATATTTAAATTCATATATAAAATTGATGAGTTAAGTTTAAAAAAACAAAAACCAATAAACTTTAAAACTATAAAAGAAGTATTGAAGGTATGAATTGAGCAAATATAGAACACATAATTGTGGAGAGTTAACTAAAAAAAACAAAAATCAAGATATAATTTTATCAGGATGGATAAACAAAAAAAGAGACCACGGTAACCTTTTGTTTATTGATTTGCGTGACAATTATGGTGTTACTCAATGTTTAATAGAAAAAAATAATAAAAATTTTAAAGAATTAGAAAAAATTCAACTCGAAAGTGTTGTTAAGATTAATGGAATTGTAGTTGAAAGAAGTGCTGACACAATCAATGACGAACTTAACACTGGCGATATAGAAATTAATATTAGTGCATTTGAAGTACTTGGCAGTTGCCAAGAACTCCCCATGCCAGTATTTAGTGATCGAGAATATGCGGAAGAAATTAGACTTAAATATAGATTTTTAGATTTAAGAAGAAAAAAAATTCATCAAAACATTATTTTAAGATCTAAAGTTATTTCATTTATAAGAATCGAAATGTCCAAGTTGGATTTTTTAGAATTTCAAACACCAATTCTAACATCTTCGAGTCCAGAAGGAGCTAGAGATTTTTTAGTTCCAAGCAGACTAAATCCTGGAAAATTTTATGCACTTCCTCAGGCCCCTCAACAATTCAAACAATTAATTATGGTTTCTGGATTTGATAAATATTTTCAAATTGCGCCATGCTTTAGAGATGAAGATGCAAGATCAGATAGAAGTCCAGGTGAATTTTACCAATTAGATTTAGAAATGTCTTTTGTTGAACAGGAAGATATATTTAAAGTTGTAGAAAAATTAATGGTCAATTTATTTAAAAAATTTTCGTCTAAACAATTATTAAATGAAAAATTTCCCAGGATTTCTTATAAAGATGCTATGCTTAAATATGGTACTGACAAACCCGATTTACGAAACCCATTATTAATTTATGATTTAACAAACATTTTTATAAGAGATGATGTTACATTTGATATTTTTAAGAAACTTGTAAAATTAGGGTCAAAGGTTAGATGTATTGTTACTAAAAATACGAAAGATAAACCAAGAAGCTTTTTTGACAGTATAGATAAATGGGCAAAAGAACAAGGAGCCTCAGGTTTAGCTTATTTTACAATTGAAAAAGAAAAAAAAATTTCAGCTAAAGGGCCCGTAGGTAAATTTTTTACTGAAGATTCTCTAAAGGAAATAATGAAAATTACATCAGCTGTTGAAGGAGATAGTATTTTTTTTGCTTGTGGAAAAAACAGTGAAGTAGAAAGAATTTCATCTCAAGCAAGAGATAAGATAGCTAAAGATTTAGAATTAATTGATGAGAATAAATTCGCATTTTGTTGGATAGTTGATTACCCAATGTTTGAATTAGATGAAAAAATAAATAAAATTAAATTTAGTCACAATCCTTTTTCAATGCCTCAAGGAGATTTAAACAATATAGATTTTAGTAAACCCTTGGAAATAAAAGCTTATCAATATGATATAGTTTGTAATGGTATTGAATTATCATCAGGAGCAATCAGAAATCATATTCCTAAATTAATGTATAAATTATTTTCAATTGCTGGATATGATAAAAAACATGTTGAAGAAAAATTTAGTGGAATGATAAGTGCATTAAGTTACGGTGCACCTCCACATGGAGGAATAGCGCCAGGTATAGATAGAATTGTAATGTTATTAGCAAATGAAAAAAACATTAGAGAAGTAACAATGTTTCCTATGAATCAAAATGCACAAGATTTAATGATGAACGCACCAGGAAAAGTTTCAGAAGATCAATTAAAAGAGTTAAACTTGTCTTTAAGAATAAAAAAATAGATTTATTTTTTTCCTTTTAAATTAATTTTAATATTCGACAGATCTATTAAATTTTTTTTATAATTATTTCTTACAAATCCTTTACTTGTAATGTCTTTTACAAGTTTTAAGAATTGATTTTGATCATCAGATTTTTCTTCTTCATTGTTAGATTTATCTGCCTCACCTATTAATGGTGTATGAGCTAAATCTTCTCTGTTTTGATATGATATTGCAAGCTCTCTAAAAATATAGTCAAGTATTGACGTTGCACTTAAAATTCTATCATTCCCGTACACTTTTCCTGATGGTTCAAATTTAGTGTTTACATATGCGCTTATAAATTCATCTAAAGGAACTCCATATTGAAGGCCTAAAGAAATAGCTATTGCAAAATTATTCATTAATGCTTTTACTAACTCACCTTCTTTGCTTGTATCAATAAAAATTTCCCCTATCTTTCCATCCTCATACTCCCCAGTATGTAAATAAACTTTATGATTACCAATAGTTGCTTTTTGTATGTATCCTTTTCTTCTATCAGGCATACTAAATCTCTTACTAACATCCTCATGAAGTTTTTTGACAAAAATTTCGTTGTTGTCTTTAGAAATTATTTTAGGTTGAGTATTTTGTGATAATAGATCATTTTTTTTAATATCATCTTTATTACCGATGCTCTTAGAGTTTAAATTCTTTGTTTTTCTATTTTCTAATTTGACATTTAAAATCTCAAATTTGCCATCATCTCTCTTTTCAAGGTTGGATAACTCTACTTCATTAATATCATCCAAGTAATGATTGACTTTAAAGCTACAGGAATAATAAGTTTCCACTAAATATTTCGCCATTTTTTCCTTAATTAAAATTTATTTTGAATCTTAAGATAATTAATTTATATACAAATTCACACTTTAGTCTAATTTAATTTATACAATTTTGAATTGAAGAAATAATAAAACTATATGTTGACATTTTTAAAAAAAATTTTTACTTGGTGGAATCAAGAAACAATCGGAACAAAATTAAAAACTATATTTTTTGGGAAATTAGTTGGCAAAGATTCATTTGAAAATAAATACTATGAAAGTAAATCTGGAAAAAGATGGGTTATCTATAAAGATGAAGTTGATGCGTCTAAAATACCAAATGAATGGTATTCATGGATTCATTTTACTAATAATAAAATAGAGAATAAGCATGATTTTGAAAAATATCAATGGCAAAAACCACATCAATCAAATCAAACAGGTACTGAAAAAGCCTACCATCCTAATAAAAACAACAATGAAATTAACAAAAAATATAAAAGCTGGAAAAGCTAACTTTTTTAGATTTTTTTTTATTATTTTATTAATAAATACTTTTTTAATTTGTAATTTTTTAAGTAGCTCAGAAACTAATGAGGGAAGTTTTATTGAAATTAAGATTTTAGATAAAGTTAGTTCAAAAAATAATTTATTAAAAATTAAAATTGGTGAAGAGCAAAAATTTAAAAATCTTTTAATTAAATCATTAAAATGTAAAAATTCTGAGTTTGATGATAATCCTGAAATTACAGCTTACCTTCAAGTTAAAGATTTAACTAACAAAAGCAACGATGAAGTTTTTGTTTTTAATGGATGGACTTTTTCTTCTAGTCCAACTATACGTCCTTTCGATCACCCTGTTTATGATATTTGGCTTATAAAATGTTATTAAATTATTTTTTCATTATCTAGCCACCCTACATTAAAATCAGAGTTAATAAATTTTTCATGATTTAATAATTTTTTATGTAAATCTATAGTTGTTGTGATGCCTTCAATAACGAACTCATCTAGAGACCTTATCATTCTTTGTATTGCTTCTTGTCTGTTTCTTCCATGACAAATTAATTTGCACACCATACTGTCATAGTAGGGAGTTACTTTGTATCCTTGAAATATTGCACCATCAACTCTTGTTCTAAAACCTGAAGGTTGATGACACATTTTAATAACTCCTGGAGATGGCTGAAAGTTATTGCTTGGATCCTCGGCATTAATCCTGCATTCAATAGCATGACCTCTTGGGTTAATATCGCTTTGTTTTAAGGCTGTATTTCCAGTAAATGCAATTGAAATTTGTTCTTTAATTATATCAATTCCTGTAATCATTTCCGTTACTGGATGTTCAACTTGAATTCTTGTGTTCATTTCTAAGAAATAAAATTTTTTGTCTTCATAGATAAACTCTACAGTACCAGCACCTTCATAGCCTATTTTACTAACCATATTTACAGTTTTTTCAAAGAGATCTTTTCTGATTTCATCTGAAAGTATTGGACTTGGAGTTTCCTCAATAAGTTTTTGATGTCTTCTCTGAACAGAACAATCTCTTTCATGAAGATGTACTGTTCTATTTTTTCCTGATAATATCTGAACCTCTATATGTCTTGGATTTTGAAAAAATTTTTCTATATAAATCTCATCGTTACCAAAATATTTTTTTGCCTCAGATTTTGCAGTTAAAAATAGTTCATCAAAATCTTTTTCTTTATTCACTATTTTCATTCCTTTACCTCCACCTCCACCAGAAGCCTTAATTAGAACTGGAAAACCAATTTTTTTGCTGATTTCTTTGGCTTGATTTTTATCAGAAACACCACCATCAGAACCCTCAATGACCGGCAGACCATATTCTTGGGCAATTTTTTTTGCCTGAATTTTATCACCCATCATTTTAATTAATTTTGAAGATGGGCCTATAAATTTAATATTATTTTCTTCTAAAATTTTTGCAAAACTAGAATTTTCAGATAAAAAACCATAGCCTGGATGTACAGCTTCTGCTTTTGTTATTTCGATAGCTGATATTAATGCAGGTATGTTTAGGTAGCTATTTGCGGGTTGATGAGAACCTATACAAATACTTTCATCTGCCAGTCTAACATGCATACTATTTCTATCTACATCAGAATGGACAGCTACTGTTGCAATACCCCATTCTTTGCATGCCCTTATTACTCTAACTGCTATTTCACCGCGATTTGCAACTAAAATTTTTTTAAACATTACTCAAGGATAATGATGGTTTGACCAAACTCGACTGGAGCTCCATCTTGAACGCAAACCTCTTTTATAGTACCGGCTAGCGGTGAAGGCACATGATTCATTGTCTTCATAGCCTCAACTATCATAATTGTATCGCCTTTTTTAACTTTTTTTCCAACTTCAGAAAATTTTTTTGCCCCGGGTTCAGGAGCCAAGTAAGCGGTACCAATAATTGGCGAAGTCACTTTTGTGCCAGATATAATCAGAGTTTTATTAATTTCAGAGGAAGAAATTATTTTAGGTTCCAAGGTAGAGTTAGAAGTGGTTACATTGAGTGACTTTGAAACTTTTATTTTTGTATCTTTGTCTCCATATTCAAGTTCAGTTAATTTAAACTCATTTAAATAATCGGTTAGTTCTTTAATTAGTTTTTTATCTATTTTCATTTTTTTACTAACATTTGCATTGCAATTATGGCTAAAATATATCCATTATCACCTAAACCAAAAATACCTCCAGTTACAACATCACTTATTAATGATTTGCGTCTGAATTCCTCTCGTTTATATATATTTGAAATGTGTACTTCAATAATTGGTTTCTTTAAGACCTCTAAGGCATCCCTAATAGCTACAGAAGTATGAGTGAAAGCAGCAGCATTTATTATAATACCATCATACTTATTTCTAGATTCTTGAACAATTGTCACTATTTCACCCTCTATATTTGATTGAGTAAAATCTAAATTAAAATTTAATTCTTTTGCTTTTTTTAAACAATTCTTCTTTAATTGCTCAAAGGTTATCGATCCATATTGTGATTGTTCTCTTTCCCCTAATAGATTAAGATTTGGTCCATTAATAATTATAATATTATTCATTCGTTATTTATATATCATGAAAAAAATAAAAAAAATAAAAATTAAATTAAATGGTAAATTATTAGCAATTGACCTTAATTTAAGTTTACTAAAATATATAAAAAAATTAAAATTACCTTTAAAAAAAGTAGCAATTGAATTAAACCAAGAAATAATAGATAAAACAAATTTACACAAAATTAAACTAAAAAATAATGATAAAATTGAAATTGTTCATTTTATTGGAGGGGGTTAAAACTGAAAAATTATCAATTCATATTGGCAAAAAAAAAATTTAATTCTAGACTAATTGTTGGCACAGGAAAATACAAGACCATGTCAGAATGCGCAAAAGCTGTAAAAATTTCTGGTGCAGAAATTGTTACGGTAGCAGTTAGAAGAGTAAATATTTCAGATAAAAAAAAACCTTTATTAATGGATTATATTAATCCAAAAAAAATAACATACTTGCCTAATACTGCTGGCTGCTTTACTTCGCAAGAGGCACTAAGAACCTTAAGACTTGCTAGAGAAATAGGAGGTTGGAAATTAGTTAAATTAGAAGTCTTAGGAGATAAGAAAAATTTATTTCCTGATATGATAGAAACTTTAAAATCTACTGAAATTTTAACTAAAGAAGGTTTTAAGGTTATGGTTTATTGTACAGATGATCCGTTAATGGCACAGAGATTAGAAGATGTCGGTGCAAGTGCAATTATGCCTCTAGCAGCACCCATAGGATCTGGATTGGGAATACAAAATAAAACTAATATTCAAATAATAAGAGATCAGACGAAATTACCATTAATAATTGATGCTGGATTAGGCCAAGCCTCTGACGCAACAGTTGCAATGGAACTTGGTTGCGATGGTGTTTTAGTTAATACTGCTATTGCAAAAGCAAAAAATCCATTTCAAATGGCTTTAGCATTTAAAAACGCAGTTATAGCAGGTAGACACTCTTATCTATCAGGCAGAATAGAAAAATCTTTATTTGGATCCTCTTCATCTCCTATAAAAGGAATTATTTAGTTTTTTTTTTATAGAATTTTTTTTTATAGAATTTTTTTTTTTTATAAATATTTTTTGGTTTTTCTATTGGGAGAATTTCTTCTTTGTTATTTTTTAAGGTGCTTAGTTTTTTAAGCTTTGTTATATATTCTATTTTTTCAATTATTTTTTTACTTTTATTTTGAAGGTTAATTATGTACTCAGGAATAATTAATGAACTGTCTGACACTATATCTATTTTAATCTTATTTTTATTTTCAAAATATTTTAGATCCGTAATGAAATTTTCCTTCATAAAAGTTGATATTTTATCACAAATTCTCAACTCCACATATTTTGCTTTTTTTAAAACTGAATTTATTTCAACTAATTTTAATATCTTTAAGGCAAAAGACTCTTCCGTTAAGCACAGATCCCATTTAACTATACTTTCTCTCAATCGTTGCCTAGACATTTCTAATAAACCAAAATTGCTAATTCTTCCTATTTGAATTCTTGCTCTATCAGATCTACATTTTTCTTTTAATCTTCTTTCAACCAATCTTCTATTCCCATAGCTTAACATATCTATAAAATCTATTATTATTAGTCCTGACAAATCTCTGATTTTAATTTGTCTAGAAATTTCTTCAGCAGCTTCCAAATTTGTATCAAGGGCTGTGTTTTCAACATTTTTTTGTTTAATAGATTTACCAGAATTTATATCTATTGACACTAAAGCTTCTGTTGGGCTTATAACTAAATAGCCTCCAGAACTTAACTTTACTTTTGATTCAAAAATTTCATTAAGTTTATTTTCAATATTTTCTTTAAAAAAAAGAGGTATTTTATCCCTGTATTTTTTTATTTTTTTTAAATGGTTTGGCATCATAAGTTTCATAAAATTTTGCGCTTTTTTATACCCCTCATTACCTTCTATAATTATATTTTGAGTTTTTTCGTCATACATGTCTCTTAATGTTCTTTTGATAATTTCACTTTCTTGATGAATTAACGATGGAGCCAAGGAATTCATTGCATTTTCTTTAATAGAATTCCAAATTTTAATTAAACTTTGGAGATCGTGGTCAATTTCATTTTTTGATTTATTTGAACCGGCTGTCCTGACAATTAGCCCCATTTCCTTTGGTATTACTATTTCATTCAAAATATTTCTAATTTTTTTTCTTTCACCTGGATTAAATATTTTTCGCGATATACCACCCCCCTTAGAGGTGTTCGGCATTAAAACAATATATTTACCAGCAATAGATATAAAAGTGCTAAGCGCAGCTCCTTTTAAACCTCTTTCATCTTTTAACACCTGTACAAGAATCACTTGATTTGGTTTGATTACTTCTTGAATTTTGTATTTTTTTATTTGGAATCCGTTTCTAGGTTTTTTTGTCTCTTCAAGTAAATTTTCATCAGATTTTTTTTCAACAGGGTCATTTAGCTCGAGGTTTCCTTCACTTATATTTTTTTCTTCTTGTTTTTCACTTTCTTTTTGTGATTCTTCTCTAATTTTTTCTTCTTCTTTTTTTATTTTTTCTAAATCACTTTGAGGGATTTGGTAGTAATCAGATTGAATATCATTAAAGGATAAGAATCCATGTCTTTCCAGTCCAAAATCTATAAATGCAGCTTGTAAAGAAGGCTCTACTCTACTTACTTTACCAAGATAAATATTATTTTTAATTAGAGTGTTTTTTACGCCTTCGTATTCGTAATCTTCAATGTTTCCGTTAGATTTAAGCACAACTCTAGTTTCATTTGGATGCGATGCATCAATATATAAATTTTTTTCCATATAATTTTGATTAATTGTTTCATTTTTATTTGTTTTAATATTTTAATTTTGTTTAATATGATGCCTTATCTTTAACAAATTCGTATATTAAATAATACTAAAATGAGTAAATTTTTTAAAAAAATATTTATATTATTTAGTAGTGGGGTGTTGTTGTTGAGTATAGCAATCTTATCAATTTTATGGGCATTTTCCAACAATTTGCCAGACTATAAGTTTCTTAAAAATTATAAACCACCTGTTTCAAGTAAAGTATACTCTGGAGATGGTGAGCTTGTAAGTGATTTTTCTTCTGAAAAAAGAATTTTTATTCCCTATAATGCGATACCCAAAAAAGTAATAAATGCCTTTCTCTCAGCTGAAGATAAGAATTTTTTCTCTCATCCTGGTGTTGATGCAAAAGGACTTTTGCGAGCAATAGTTAGGAATATATCAAATATTTTAAAATCAAAAAGACTAGAGGGAGCCTCAACAATTACTCAACAAGTTGCAAAAAATTTTTTGTTAACAAACGAAGTTAGTTTCAATAGAAAGCTAAAAGAAGCAATATTAGCATTTAGAATTGAAAGAGCGCTCTCAAAAGAAAGAATTCTAGAATTATATTTAAATCAAATTTATTTAGGACAAGGGTCTTACGGTGTGGCCTCAGCTAGTATTGAATACTTTGATAAATCAATTAATGAACTTGATTATTCTCAAACAGCTTTATTGGCAGCTCTTCCAAAAGCACCAAGCAGATATAATCCCTATAAAAATATTAAGCTTGCAAAATTTAGAAGAAATTTAGTTTTAAATAATATTTTTCAAAATAATTATATTAATAAAAAAGAATATGAAAAATTTAAAGATGATAAAATTGTTCTTAAAAAAAGAAAAAAAATATACCTTGAGGATACTAGATACTTTGTAGAAGACGTCAGAAAAAATATTGTAGAAAAATTTGGTTTTGATAAAGTTTACAAGCAGGGCCTTAACATTAAAACACCTCTAAATTTAAATTTACAAGAAATTGCAACAAATAGTTTAAGAGAAGGATTGATAAACTATGACAAAAGAAAAGGATGGAGAGGAGCTTTAACAAATAAAAAAAATATTCTAAACTGGAATAATGAAGAAGATCTAAATGATTTTAGATTAGAAAAATCTATTAAATGGAAATTAGCTATAGTTAAAAAAATTAATAAGTTTTTAATTAATATTGAAACAGAAGATAATTTAAAAGGAATAATTAAATACGAAAATATATCATGGACAAAAAAAGAATTTGATAACTTAGTTGAGATAGGAGATGTAATTTATGTAAAAAATATAAATAAAAATTTTTACGATCTTAAACAATTACCAACAATCAATGGAGGAATTGTTGTTATGGATCCTTTTACTGGAAGAGTCGTTGCTTTAAGTGGAGGTTTTAGTTTTAAAAAAAGTGAGTTTAATAGAGCAACTCAAGCTTCAAGACAACCTGGTTCAGCATTTAAACCATTTATTTATGCTCTAGCACTTGAAAATAATTATACACCATCAACTTTGATTCTTGATGCTCCATTAGTTTTAGAACAGGGATCTGATTTGAAAATGTGGAAACCAGAAAATTATGGAAAAAAATTTTATGGTCCATCAACATTAAGAATGGGATTAGAAAAATCTAGAAACTTAATGACGGTTAGAATAGCTCAAGATTTAGGTTTAAATAAAATAATTAATTTTTCAAAACAACTTGGTATATATGATAATCCAAGTGAACTATTATCAATTTCATTGGGTTCTGCTGAAACAACACTATTAAAATTAACTTCTGCTTACTGTTCATTTGTAAATGGTGGAAAATTAATAAAACCTATAATGATAGATAGAATTCAGGATGGTGAAGGAAATACAATATTCAATAATGAAAAAAGAGAGTGCTTAAATTGTGATCAAATCTCTTTTTTAAGCAATGCATATCCAAGAATATCTGATAAATTTCCTCAAATATTTTCCCCAGAAACAGCTTATCAAATGACTTCAATCTTAGAGGGTGCTGTTCAGAGAGGAACTGGAAGAAGACTTAAAAACCTTAATATGGATATAGCTGGAAAAACAGGAACAACAAATAGCAATGCAGACACATGGTTTATTGGTTTCACGTCAAAAATAGCTGTAGGAGTATATGTTGGTTCAGATAATCCAAAATCTTTAGGAAAATATGAAACAGGAGCAATAACTGCTCTACCAATATTTAAAAGCTTTATTAAAAAAGCAGTTAAAAAGGAAGAAGCAAGACCTTTTAAGGTTGCTGATAATATTTTAATGATGGTTATCGACCCTTTAACTGGCCGAAAAGCGCAGTTTGCAAACAAAACTACAATTATAGAATCTTATAAAAAAAATAATATAAATAGAGAGAATAATTTGAATTTAGATATTAACAATAGATTAAAAAATAATAATATATTAAAGTTCTATTAATGGAAAATGAATTTTTCAATTATAAAAATGAAATAGAGAAAATTAATCAAAGAATTAAGGAGTATCTTTGAAAAAAATAAAATTTATTCTATTTTAAAAAAAAATAATCAAAAAATATTAGAAGCTAATTTTTGGCAAGACAAATCAAATTCACAAAAAGTTATTAAAGAAAAAAAATTACACGAAGATTTAATAAATTCATACGACTATTCAGTTAGATCATTAAACGATTTAAACGAGTTAAATGAATTGGCTCTTGAGGAAAAAAACCAATCAGTAACAAATGAGGTTCTTGAAAGTATTAAAAAACTTAAAGATTTAGTTAAAACAAATGAAACAAAATGCTTCCTATCAAAGGAAAATGATGGTTTGAATTGTTATATAGAAATCCACGCAGGAGCAGGAGGTACAGAAAGTCAAGATTGGGCAGAAATGTTAAGAAGGATGTACTTAAAGTGGGCCGCAAATAAAAATTTTAAATCACAATTAATAAGCGAACACAAAAGTGATGAAGCCGGCATCAAATCTTCCACAATTAAAATTGAAGGACATTATATTTATGGTTGGTTGAAATCAGAATCCGGAATTCATAGGTTAGTTAGGATATCACCATTTGATTCTGGAGCAAGAAGACACACAAGTTTTGCCAGTATATGGGTTTACCCTGTAGTTGATGAAAATATTGATATTGAGATAATAGAAAAAGATTTAAGAATTGACACTTATAGATCAAGTGGAGCAGGTGGACAACACGTAAATACTACTGATAGCGCTGTAAGAATTACACACATCCCATCAAAAATTGTCGTACAATGCCAAAACGAAAGATCACAACATAAAAATAAAGAAACATGTATGAACATGCTTAAAGCAAGATTGTATGACTCCAAGATTAAAAAAAGAGAACAAGAAAATAAAAATATTGAATCTTCAAAAGCAGAAATTGGATGGGGACATCAAATAAGATCTTATGTTCTACACCCCTATAGATTAATTAAAGATAATAGAACTAATTTTGAAAGCTCAAATCCCGATAAAGTTTTGAATGGTGAAATTGATGATTTTTTAGAAAGCTCTTTATATAAAATAAAATGATTAAAAAATTAATTAAATTTTTATTTTATTCATTAATAATTTTAATTTTAATAATTTCATACTTAAGTTTTTTTGGGTTAAGTACTGAAAGGTTAAATGGTAAAATTAAAACTGAAATTTTAAATATTAATAAAAAAGTAAATTTAGAATTAAGAAGTGTAAAATTTTTAATAAATCCATTTAATTTTTCAGTTGATGTAAAAACATTTGATCCTGAGATATTTTTTGATAATCGCAAATTAAAACTAGAATATATAAAAACAAATATATCTCTAAAATCCTTTATTTATAATGAGTTTTCAATTGATAATTTACAAATATCAACAAAAGCAATTAAACTTAGTGATGTTCTTTTGTTAGCAAGAAATTTTAAGAATTCACCAGAATTATTCATATTAAATAAAATTATAAAAGGAGGTTTTTTAGTTGGGAATATCAATTTAAATTTTGATAATGATGGCAAAATTAAAGACGATTATAAAATCAATGGTTTTGTTAAAAATGGAAAATTAGACCTATTAAACAAATATAATATTAAAGATCTAAATTTATTATTTAAGATTAGTAATAAAGAATACTTTTTAGAAAAAATAAAAACTGAGTTTAATCAAATTAAATTATCATCTCCATCAATAAAAATTAAAAAAAAAAAAGATCTGTTTTTA
>Ga0114997_10001019_pt1 | contig 23206 bp, 20 predicted proteins | sample ArcticOcean_MG_C_2_FD_87045 | JGI IMG/M metagenome (GOLD analysis project Ga0114997, IMG submission 87045) | Marine microbial communities from western Arctic Ocean - ArcticOcean_MG_CB4_136 | ecosystem: Environmental > Aquatic > Marine > Oceanic | place: Arctic Ocean: Canada Basin | collected... | reverse complement strand
TAAAGTTTATTTGAGCATGTGAAAGATTATTATTAAGTTCATTCTCGTTATTTTTTAAATCAATAATATTTTTTTTTAATAATTTTTTATTTTCATTTTGTGTTTTTTTATTTTCTCTTAAGGAAGATATATTTTTTGTTAAAAAAACTATTTCCTCTCTTAATTCTATGATTAATTTAAGTGTATTTTTTTTAATTTTTTTTGAAAAAGTTAGATACATACTTTCAACTAATTCTTTTTTAGTAACAATAAGATCTTCTAATGTATCTTCATTTTTAAGGTTAAGTTGTTTAGCCGGGCTACTTAATTTTTTTTCTTTCTGTGAGTTTTCTGCCTCTAAAATAATGTTATTAATATCTTGGGGTATTGATTGGTCTATTAATTTATTTTCTTTAGTGATCATCGACAATTTTTTTTCTCGCTTGATCTTATTCGGTGCATGATCTTTATCAATAATTGTTTTTGTTGGGGTTTTTTTTCTTGTTAAAATTTCTTCAGATGCAGCTATTATTTCATTAATAGAATAAACCTTAATCATTATTCAACCATAAGTTTAATTTAATAAAAGTCAATATTTTTGGTCAATGTAAAAAAAACGAGTCAATATGATACATTTTTGCTATCAATTTTAAAGATAGATTTTCTATCTGCCTAGTTTTGAAAAAATATTAAATTTTTATTATGTTGTTAGCTGTAATGATAACTGTTGAGTTGTTTAATATTATTAAAAGTTAATTTTTTTAAAACTTTTTTTTGTTAAATTAATATTTCTTAAATATTGTGATAAATAATGCATAATACTAATATGGCAATCTTCTACAATTCCAAAATTTGCAATTGGAAAGTTTATATTATAGTCAGACATTTTAGATAATCTTCCACCATCAAAACCTGTAAATGAAACTATTTTCATACCAATTTTTTTGCCTGCTTTTATAGCTTCTACTAAATTTGGACTATTTCCAGAAACAGAAAATAAAAACAAAACATCATTTTTTTTGCATAATTTTTCAATTTGGAATGAGAAAATTTTATCATAACTAACATCGTTAGCTATAGCAGATATCAGTGAAAAATTTGAAGCTAAAGATATAGATTTAACTTTTAGTTTTGTTTGGTTATTTGTTTGTTTTATAAAATCACAAGTGAAATGATCAGCTAATGAAGATGATCCTCCATTACCACATGTGTATAAGATGTTATTATTTTTGAAACTTTTTTTTAATAAATTTATAATTTTATCTAATTCTTTAAAGTTAATTTTTTGAAGTAAATCATTTTTTTGATTTATATATTCTAGATAAAATTCCTTACTTTTTGAAATTTTCTTTAATGGAAATTTTTTATACATTTTAATTAACAGTTATCTTAATTTATATAATAATTAGATATATATCAATAATTTTATTTATTAAAATTTTAAATAATTAATTTTTACATTTAAAAAATTATAAAAAAAGGTTATCTATGATTATAGTGATTATATTGATGGAGTTATGATAAAATCTAAAAATATTTTAATAACTGGTGGTGCAGGATATATAGGCAGTCATATTGTAGAGCAATTACTTAAAAAGAACGTAAACATTATAATCCTAGATAATTTAGTTACTGGTTACAAAAGATTAATTAATAAACAAACTAAATTTATTAATGGTGATATTAAAAATAAATCAAAATTAATTAAAATTATTAATGATTATAAAATAGAGTCAATAATACATTTGGCTGCTTATTTAAATGTAAATGAAGCTGAAAAAAATAAAAAAAAATACTATAAAAATAATATTGAAGGAACATTAAACTTAGTACATGCATGTAAGGGATCTAAGGTAAAAACTATTATTTTTTCTTCATCTTGCTCTATTTACGGAAATTGTAAAGGGTCAGTTAGTGAAAAAAAGAAACCTAATCCTCAGGGATACTATGCTTATACAAAATTCAAAGGGGAAGAAATAATTAAAAAATATGCAAAAAAATATAACTATCATTACGGAATATTAAGATATTTTAATGTAGCTGGTGCGAGTTCATCTGGTAAAGTAGGAGAAATAAATACATCTCATGGTCATTTAATTAAGAATATTGCTATACAATCTCTTAAAAAAAAACCATCTATTTCAATTTATGGCAATGATTATAAAACGAAAGATGGAACTTGCATCAGAGATTATATGCATGTGTCAGATCTGACTAATATCCATATTCAAACTTTAAAATATATAAATACTAAATCAAAATCATTAACTCTTAATTGTGGATACGGTAAAGGCTATTCAGTTTTAGATATTGTAAAGATATTAAAAAAAATTAACAAAAAATTAATAATTAATTTTGAGCCACGTAGAGCTGGTGACGTAGCTCAGGTTTATGCTGAAACAAAAAAATTTAAAAAAATTTTTAAGTGGCAACCTAAATTTAATAATATAAATAAGATTGTTAATAGTGCTATTGCTTGGGAAAAATCCTAATGTCTTTCAAAGAAAACACATACAAAACCCAAATCAATCTAAAGTCGTTACAAATACTTCGTGCTATAGCAGCTTTAAGTGTGGTTTATTATCATATAAATGCAGCTCCTCATTTTGGTAAATTTGAAGTAGACATATTTTATATACGCTTGTGGACAAACCATTAAGTGGATACTTTAGAAAAAAATTAACTAAAATAGATTAATAAGCAAATCTTCAAGCTTATTGAAAATTAAGGTATTTTTTTATTCCATTTTCTAAACTTTGAATTTTTTTTGTGTAACCTAGTTTTATCAATTTTGATATATTTGCTTTTGTATAATATTGATATTTATTTTTTAAATGTTCTGGAAATTCTATAAAATTAATTTCTCCGTATCCTAAATTCTTCAAAAGAATTTCGGCAACATCAATAAAAGTTCTAGATTGACTAGTTCCAATATTATATAAACCTTGTTTATTCTTATTTTTTAAAAATTGGATAATATTAATTACATCATCAATATATATAAAATCTCTTAATGGTTCATTCTCAGGTTTGAATCTAAAAATCTTTAAAAATTTATCTTTTTTTAATTGATTAGCAAACTTAGATACTGGGCTACTCATATTTTTTTTATGCGTTTCGTATTGACCATAAACGTTAAAAAATCTTAAACCAATTACATTTTTTTTTTTATCTTTAAAAAAAAATTTATCTATTTCAAGTTTGGACTTTCCATATAAATTTAATGGTTTGTGATCAAAACTATTCAATAAAGTATTTCCACTATTTTTACCATAAATAGAAGCTGACGAAGCGTACATAAACTGACAATTATTAAATAAAGACAGTTCATATAACTTTTTTGTGTATGTAATATTGTTATGCTGTAAATAGTCCCAATTAGTCTCTGTTGTATCAGAACACGCACCAAGGTGAATAATGCTTTTTATATTTTCTTTAAATTTGTTTTTATTAATCTTTTTAAAAAAATCATCTTTATCGTAGTAATCATTGAATTTTAATTTATCTAAATTTTTTTTATCTTTTTTAATGTTATCTACTATAACAATATTGGTAATTTTTTTTTGATTAAGTTTTTTGATAAGATTAGCACCAATAAAGCCAGCACCTCCTGTTATCAAAATCATGATTGAATTAATTTAGAAGTGCTAAAATTAGATAGTTTGCTTATAATCTTTATATCACCTCCATTTTTTTTGATCATTTCATATCCAACAACATCTTTTGCTTTGTAATCTGATCCTTTAAAAAGAATATCTGGTAAAATTTTGTTTAAAACTTTTTCTGGAGTTGTTTCATCAAAAAAATCAGCTTCATCAACATCTTTTAACATCTTCAAAAATTTTATTCTTTTTGTTAATGTCAATATTGGCCTATTCTTCCCTTTAAGTTTTTTAACAGAACTATCTGAATTAATAAGTATAATCAATTTATCACAATTCTTTTTAGCTTGTTCAATTAAATGTAGATGACCCGAATGAAGTACATCAAAACAACCGTTAGTCACTCCTATTTTTAATTTAACCAATTTCCACAAAACGATTTTAAGTTCTAAATTTACATTATTATTATCACAAAAATTCTCTACTATTGTTCGAAATTCATTAAATGATAAAATTGCTGTATGTTTTTTTTGCACTACTTTGGCACAAGCATATGATGCTATTTTTATTGCGTTAATTAAATCTATATTGTTTGAAAGCATGTAACTCAATAAGCCTATAAAGGTATCTCCTGCACCGGTAACGTCATACACGTTTACATCTTCTTGAGGTATTTCAACATGCTTACCCTTATTAAAAATTACTGATATTCCATTTGATCCTTTAGTTACTATAAAAGCTTCAGTTTTTGACTTTTTAAAAAGTTTAAATGTTGAGTTTTTATTAATTGGTAACTTTTGATAATCAAAAAATTCATAATATTCTTTTTGATTTGGACATATAAAATTTGAACCTTTGTATATTTCAATATTTCTATTTTTTGGATCTGTAAGAACCATTTTTTTATTGTATCTAAAAATTTCTATTGATTTTTTTATTAAGTTAGGAGTTAAAAAACCTTTTGAATAATCTGAAATTATCAAAGTTTCAAATTTTTTTATATTTTTCTTAATGAAGTTAATTATATACGTTTCATCATTTTTTTTTAAAAATGAGAAACTTTCATCATCTAATCTGCAAAACTGATGGTCATTTTGAACAATTCTTTTTTTAACTGGTGATGAATAGCTCTTATTTGAAATTATTTTAAATTGAATTTTTCTTTCATTTAATAATTTTTTAATTGTAGTGCCGGCTAAATCGTTTGATAGTTTAGAAATTAAAAATGGATTGCCCCCTATTGATTTAATATTATTAGCAACATTTGCAGCACCACCCAACAAAGTTTTTTTCTTAATAGGCTTTAAAACAGGAACTGGCCTTTCAGGTGATATCTTTAAAACTTCTGTCGTTTGGAAGATATCTAAAAAAATATCTCCTAAAATTAATGTTTTTTTTACATGAGGTGATTTCATTTTTATCATTATTTTTGTACTATATAAAATTAATTATAAAATTAACTTACTTTCTTTTTAAATATTCTGTCTGTCATTATCAACTAATTTACACAATGGTAAATTTTATAATATATAGAGATTTAAAATTATGGAAGCATAGAATTTTATAGATTTACAATTCTCTTAATAACACAATAAATAAGTGATAATTATATCTTTTATCTAATTGTAAACTATGTGTCACCTCAATTAATAAGGGGTCAATTAATTATTATATCTATGTTAATTAAGGAATTTTTCATTATTAGAAAAGCTCAAAAACTATAAATTGATTTATATTAAATTTTTTTGTATTAGTTTTTATATCTAATTAATCAAATTTATTTTTTAAATTGAAAAAAATTCTTATTTATAGAAATTGTAGTCTTGGTGATTTTATTGTTTCATTGCCTGCAATAAAAATGATTAAAAAAAACAATCCAAAATCAAAAATTTACCTAGGGTCTCAACAAAAAAGTGATGTGGGTTTTGTAAAACCTAATTTAATACCCTTAAAAAAAGGTATTATAGATAAATTTATATTTTTTGAACACAATATATTTTCCATTATAAAATTTCTTAATATTATTAAAAAAAATAAATTTGATAAAGTTTATTATCTTAATGAATTTACTTCAAATATGAAAATTAATAGAGATTTTTTAATTTTTTGCTTACTTGGAATTAAAAAAAAATATGGTTTTCAAATAATGAATTATAATTATGATTCTTTTAATGAAGCATATTATTTATGCAAACGTGTAAATAACAAAGTTAAAAAGAAAGACGTAACCTTAAAAAATTTAATAAGTAGTTTTATAAATAATAATAAAAAAAAATACATCACAATAAGTTTAGGTGGAAGAAATCCTGCTAAAAGATGGAACATTAATTATTGGGTAACGTTAGTAATGGATATTACAAAATCTTTTCCTAGTTTATCAATTAAAATTATCGGATCAAAGAATGAGATAGATACAGCAGAAATAATACGAAAAATTAATAAGATTAAAATAATTAATATGTGTGGTAAAACAAATATCAATACACTTTTTAAAGTTATAAATTCAAGCAGATATCACATCTCCCATGATGATGGTACAATGCATATTGCAAGCTGCTTTCAAAAGTACGGGGTAGCGATATTTGGGAAGACAGATAAAAGAGGACGATGGTTTCCTTCTAATTCTAATCAAAAAGTATTTTTTCCTAAAACTAATGTTAATGATACAAAGCCCAATAAAATTTTCAAGGTTGTGTATAAAGATCTAGTAAAAATAGCTGCTAATTAAAATCATCTAAATAAATTTTTTTTTAAAATACAAAGTCTGCACCGATGATGCATAAATCAAAATCAATAATATTTTTCTTATTATTCATTAATATTACTAATCTTACCTTTTCTTAATTATTAAGTTATTTTATTAGGATTTTATTTTTCCTAACAATTAACAACAACTTAAAAGCTTTTATATATCTAACAAGAAAAAATTTTGGATTAAATATAATCCTAAAAAACCATCCTAAATAAATTTTATCAAGAAAGTTATTTAGAGGTGCTTCGTCACCTGTAAAATAAGAAATTGCACCACCTGTACATAAAATTGTAGTTTGAAAATTAAGATTATCTTTAAGATAAAGGCCTAATACTTCTTGTGTTCCACCACCAATATTTGTCATTATATAATCAGGTTTTATTTTTTTTAATTTTTGCAGTAGTTTTTTGTCTGTTAGGTTGTTGGGATTGTAAAAAGGTGAAACATAATTGTATATTTTTTTTAATCCTATTTTTCTTAAATATTTTTCGTTAGATAAAGATTTCTTTTTATTTGGGTTTATTAAGAAAATTGATTTAGTTTTATGAGCACTGATAAAATTAAAAAATAATTTCAAAAATCTGTATCCAGAAAATTTTGACACCTTAATACGCTTAAAAATTCTTAATAAAATTACAAAATATCCACTATCAAAAAAAACATAATCTGCTTTTTTTAAAGATATTAGGTAATTAGGAGAATCTTCTATCAAGGATAATCCTGGACCTGAGGGAAAGACAAAAAGACCTGTTTTGTTAATAATCTTCATAAAATCATTATCATTAAAGTTTTGAAATTTAATATTATAGAATTTAATAAATTTAATCATTACTTCTTTAAAAACATAAAGGTTATTTAATATTATTGAATTTAAGATTATAATCTTTAGAAAGAGGATCGCATTTCATATCAAGTTTATTTGGCAAGATAACATTTCCATTTAATCTTGAGGGAGATTTTTCAAAGCTCATCTCCAAGCTAGTTGGATTGCCATACTTATCAGGAATGCTGTAATTATTTGGGTGAATATGGGTAAGTTTTAAATTAATATGTTGAATAAAATGTATGATTTTATCTCTGTGAAGATCAACATCATGAAACTCTATGACTATAGCATTTATTTTGTTTTTTATTTTAAGTAAATCTTCTAAAATTCTATATTCATAACCTTCAATATCTATTTTAAAGAAGATATTTTTTTTTAATTTTACAATAGATTTTATATTTCTATAAGTGACCAATTGTTTTTTAAGGTTAATTTTTTTTTTTATAAAAACAAAATTAATTAAATTTTTTGTTTTATTTATAAAGTTTTTAATTGAGGATTTAAAATAAAAAATTCTAAAAAACGAAAAAAAAAAGGCTTTAGTTAAAAATTTATAACCTAATTGATCATCATAGCTGTGTATTTTTAAATTTGAATTAATTTTCAATGACTCAATTTCAAAAGTCCAGTCATCTGATATTCCCAAACTAATCAAATATTTAGATGTGATTAAGCTTTTATTGCCAACTAAATATCCACCATCATTATTTTTTCCAATTCTAATTAGTTTAATTTTATGTCTTGGTTTGAAAGAATGAGGTAATTTCATTAATTTTTGTTTATTATCATTATACCTATATTGTATAATAACATTTGTTGATTTAGAAGTAACTTTGACATTTAATAATGAAATTTTAATATAATGATAAATATTTATAAAGATATTCCAGGCAAATTTAGTCCTAATGATGGAACTATTGATTTTTATTTAAGGGTACGAACCTATGTTAATAAGGATACTTATGTATTAGATCTTGGCGCAGGTAAGGGAGACTGGTTTGAAAGTAGAAAAAAAAATAAAACTTTATTCAATATTCAATATTTAAAACCTGACATTAAAAAGATTATTGCTGCTGATGTTGATAGGGTAGTTCTTAAAAATAAATCTACACATAAAAACTTAATCATTAAAAAAAAAATTCCTGTAAAAAAAAATTCATTTGATCTAATAATATGTGATTGGGTTTTTGAGCATATTGAAAACCCTGAACCTTTTTACAATGAAATAAATAGAGTACTAAAAAAAGGTGGGATTGTATGTGGAAGAACACCATATAAATACAGCTATTTAGCAATAATTTCAAATTTACTGGAAGGCTCTAAAATTAAAGATTTTATTCTAAAAAAAGCACAACCTGGAAGGGGAAGGTATTTTAAATCTTATTATAAAATGAATACTAAAAAAACAATAAGTAAAATTTTTTGGAATTACTCAAATAATAGTTTTATTTATACACCAGATCCATCATATTTCTTTAATTCAAAAATTTTATTTTACTTAATGAATAAAATACACTTTTTATTACCAAGATTTTTTTCAGGAGTTTTGTATAGTTTCCTCAAAAAAAAATAGTGTTTAAATAGAATTTGTATATATGAATTTTGACCATTTTTTATGATCTGGTAAAATTAAATTAAAGTTAGCTTTTTTATTATTGGAAGTTTCATCTAAAGTTTTTAAAAAAATTTTATTAAAAGATTTAAAATTATTTTGGTTAATTGAAATAACAGAATTATTCTTAAATATCTCTGATATTCTTGTTTCTTTATTCATTACTAACTTATTTTTATAACTTAGTGCTTCTAAAGCAGGAATACCATACCCTTGTACAGCAGGAATAACAAAAATATGACTTTTTTTTAAAAATTTATCTTTAGCCTTATTTGAAACAAATCCTCTGAATTTAATTGCTTCATGAACTTTTTTTTCAAATACTAAATTCTCTAAAAAAGTTTTTTCTTCACCCTTGCCAATAATATTAACTTCAATTTTTTTGAATAATTTTAAATTAATCACTTTTAATAAAGATATAGCATTAATAATCCAATCTAAATTTTTATTATGCTGTAATCTTGAGATAGAAAGAATAAATATTTTCTTATTTGATTTTTTTAAAATATGACCTTTATTAATTATTCCAGGATGACAATATTTAAAATTACAACCATAATGCTTATTTAATTCTATAGCATTTCTCTTACATGTTGTCATTCTAACATTTGCTTTTTGTAAAGCTTTTTTATTTATTATCTCAGCGATGGCATGTCTTAAGCTTACAAAAAAACTTTTTTTTTTAAAAAAACCTAGAATTAAAGAAGGTGGATCATCTAAATGGACATTGTATTTTTTAATGCAAGCTAAGTATGCAAAAAAAGCTGACTTATAGCCCCACATAATTGGTGTTGTTAAATTTTCAGAGTTAGAAAAGAATTTTTTAACCAGAAAAATTTTTTCAAAATAAGATCTGGGTTTTAAATCAATTACTACGATATTTTTTGAATACTTAGCAAGTCCAAGTTTATCTTCAAAACATACAACTTTAACTTTTATTGAAGCACTTAAAATACAAAATAGCTCCTCTATTCCACCAAAGGCGTGTGGGTATGGGTAAAAAATTAAAACTTCTTTATTTTTCATATAGCTTAAATTGACTTTCATAAACTGACGTCACAATATACATTTATACTATTGTTTTATTGTTAAATAACCATAATTTATTGTTTGAATGATCAAATATATAATAAGCCATCCTATTCAATATCAAGTACCACTACATAGATACTTAGCTAAAAGAATAAATTTTTCAGTAATATATAGGTCAAATTTTTCTACAAAGAAAACTTTTGACTCTGATTTTAACAGAATTGTATTGCTTGATAAGAATCTTTTGAAAGGTTATCAATACGATCTCTTAAATTATATTGGTCCAAACAAGGTCAGTAATATATTTCCATTAACTACACAGTTTACTAAAAAAATTTTCACTTACGACACTAAAATCATTTGGATCCATGGTGTTAAAATTTGGTTTAATATTATTATACTTATTCTTGCTAAGATTAAAAAAAAAAAGATTTTTGCAAGAGATGAAATTAATAACTTAAAAAAAAGATCACAATTGAATATTTTTTTAAATAAGATTTATTTTTTTATTATAGATAAATTTATAGATTGTTATTTATCTGTAGGTCATGTAAATACCCAAACATTGATTTATTATGGTATAAATAAAAAGAAAATTTTTTTATTACCCTGGGCTGTTGATAATAAAAAATTTATTAACAAAAAAGTTAAAAAATTTAACAAATTAAAAATTTTGTTTACAGGTAAACTTGTTTATGGAAAAGGATGCGATTTACTTTTAAATGCAATAAAAGCTCTTAACAAAAATAAAAATTTTAGAATAAATACTGAAGTGACAATTGTTGGCGATGGGCCACTGATGAAAGAATTGATAGAATTTAAGAAAAATAATAAATTAAATAATATTAAATTTACAGGCTTTAAAAATCAAAATCTTATTAAAGATTATTATAAAAATTCTAATCTTTTTGTAATGCCATCACGTAAAGATAATTGGGGGTTAGCATTAAATGAAGCCATGGCATCCAAAAATATTGTTATTGCTTCTGATAAAGTTGGTGCTGCATATGATTTAATTAAAAATAATAAAAATGGATATACTTTTAAAAATAATAACTACTTAGATTTATCAAAAAAAATTTTGAAAATTTATAACAATAAAAAAAGTAAAAATGTTAAACTATCCTCTACCAGCGAAAAAATTATTAAGAAATGGAGTTTTAATGAGTGCTTTGTTGGCCTGACTGCTGCAATTAATTATGTGTTAAAGAAATGAAAATTTTATTTATTGGGTGCAACTCAGGCAATTCAAAGCTAGCGTATAAAGCTATAAAAAAAATTCACAGAAAAACTGAATTATTGGCTGTAGATAATTTATTAACTAAAATAGAGTATGCTATATTCTATCATTTATTTCCAAGTTTATTTAATTACAAAATAAATTTATTTTTTAAAAAAAAGATTAAAAAAAAATATGATTTATTTTTTTTTTATAATTGTGAATTTATTAATGAAAATTTAATTACAAAAATTAAACAGAGTAATTCAAGGGCTTACTTTTACTGTGCTGATAATCCATTTTTGCCTAGAGATAAACAGAGGTGGCAATTAATTAAAAAAGTAATAAATAAATTTGATTTAGTTATATTTCAACAAAAAAATAGAGAAAAATATGTTAAAAAATTTAAAATAAGTAAATATGTTACAATATTGCCACCTTATTTTAAGGGTGTACATGTAAGACATAATGTTAGACCCAAAAAAAATGTTATTTTTCTTGGTACCTGGTACCCCGAAAGAGGAAAATTTTTCTATGAACTAATTAAGCTTGGATTAAAGGTTGATATTTATGGAACCCACTGGCAAAAAGATAAAAGATACTATGAGCTTATTAAACAACATATTCATCTAAAACATTATCGGGCACATGAGTTATCTAAAATTATAAGTAATTATAAAATTGGAATTGCGTTATATGCAAAAGATAATGATGACGATTTTTCAAATAGATCAATAGAAATTCCTGCAATAGGATCGTTAATTTGTAGTGAAAGATCACAAGCCTTAGAAAAAGTACTTATTGAGAATAAAGAAGCTGTTTATTTTAATACAATAAAAGACTGTTTTAATAAATGCTCACATTTACTTAACAACATTAAAACAATACATAAAATTAGAAAAAGCGGACAAAAAAAAATATTAAATATATTAAAACCAGAAGGTGAAAGAGTATTTAAAAAAATATTAAGTAAAAATTTTATAAAAAAATATAATAAGAAATTTATCATTAATTATTAATAATGAATAAATCTTTTTTAAAATATAATATTGCGACTGAGTCCACCTCATTTGGAGTTCGTATTTTAATTCAATTATTTTTTCCACCCTTGATGTTGTTTTATTGGGGTAAAGATAATTTTGATTTATGGTTATTTTTATTTGCAATTCCTGCTTTTGTGGCCATGTTTCAAATTTCAATCATTGCCCCTATTAGAAATCATATGCTAAAATTATATCGGGAAAAAAAATATTCTAAGTTAAATAATATTTATCAAAATGCATTCTTTTTAGTAGTTTTAAATATACTTTTAATTACATCTATTGCTACAATATATATGGTTATAAATTTTTCTAATCCATTTATATATGAAAATCTAAATTTAATAATTATTGCTTTTACTTGTCTTTTATTAAATTTATTTGCTAGCAATTCTCACGCAGCTTTATCTTACAAGGGAAGTGTAAAAGAACATCTTAAAATTGAAATTTTTTTTGATATTATAATTAATTTTACTGTTCCAGTTTCTTATTATATTTTCTCAAGCTTCGATAATGTTTTTTCATTGGTTCTTGTCTTAACACTATTAAAAACATATGTATTATATAGCAGAGTAAATGATAAATATTTAGATAAATTCATTACATTTAAATTAATTAATTTTAAAGATATTAAAAAAGTTATTAATTTATCATTAGGTTTTAATTTTCATATTTTATCCACAATTATTAAAGGGCCTGGTTTAATAATACTATTAGGTACAAGTAATAACTTAAGTTTGGTTGGTATGATAAGTACTGCTAGGACAATGTTTTACTATCTCCCGCTAAAATTTTTTGATGTCTTTGAAAGAAGCTATTTTTTAGAATTTACTAATATTATAAATACAAAAAAATTAAATAAGGACTTCAGAAAACATTACTTATATCTTTTAATTTTTTGTACAATTGGCTTATTAGTTTTTATGTTATTTTCAAATTTTTTTGGAATGTATATTTACAATTACTGGACACATAATTTTTATAAAATTAGCTCAGAATTAATATTTTTAATCACATTAGATATATTGCTAATAATTATTGGTAGCTTTTTAATACTTCCATTATTATCGTTGAATAAATACAATTATATAGGTTTATTTGAATTAATTATAAATATTGTTACTTTTTTAATCTTATTCAGTAATAATTTTTTTAATAATTTAATATATGGCTATAAAATAATTATCATATCAAGCAGTTTAATTTTAGCGGTCAAGTTTATCTACTCACTATCAATATTAAAAAATTATGCAGTTAGAAATAAATAATATTATAGAACAATCAGTTTTAGATAAATTCAAAATATTATTAATTTTTTTAAATATATTTTTTTCAATTATCCAAATATTTATTAGTTCAAATGTTGTAGAAATCATATTTATACTGATTTTAGTTAACATGGGTTCCTATATTTCATATCAAATAACTTTAAATAGGGACAACTTAACTTACTTTTTGCTTCCTTGTTTAATCATTCTTATGACAAACTTTTTTTACTTAGTATTTCCACTTATTTTTACAGCATTACTTGGTCAGGCAATTAATATAAATTTAGAATTACCAAATCAAAGTTTCTTATTTTCTTTTATTAATCTGGTAACAATAATAATTGCTATGAATGTTCTTATAAAATTCAATCCTATTAATAAGATTAATGATAAAAATAAAATATTGAGTAAGTATAATATTTTTACCCTGCCTGATTATAAATCAGTATTATCAATGTTTTTTATAATATTTATAATAAAGTCTTATTTAGTTATTTTTGATGGTGGTTTAAATGATACAACTGAAAGTGGTGACATGGTGAGTAAATTTTTTTATGGATTTTATAAATTTATTTCTCTGCCAATATTCATGTTTTTTTATTTTTATTTTTATACTAAAAAAATTAGTAAAGTAAAATTTAACACATTTATTATGATAAATGTTTTTTTAGGTATATTATATGCAATATTAACAAATTCAAGAACTGAGATTTTCCGAATAATTTTAGTAATAATTTTTGCTTATTTTTTAATCTTTTTGTCAAAAAAAATCTATTTGAGCGGAAGAAGAATTTTTTCTATTCTTGTATTTGTTATTATATCGTCGTTATTGATAGAAGGTCTTAGTAAAAAAATACTTGAAGGAAGATCGCTACGAGATAATGTTACCCCTCTTGATTTATTGAAATTTAGCACTGATTCAACTGGCCCAGATGAAAAAATATTCTTGATAACAGAACTTAGTAAGGATTATGAGTATACCAATAATGTATTGATAAACAGATTTATGCCCATCAAGTATTTAGATAAAATGCTTTATGACTCTGGAAATTTTTCAAGGGTAGATGTATCTGAATTTAGAACTTTTTTCTATTTTAAAAGTATCTCATTTATTCCACAAACTTTTATTAATATAATTTATCCCGAATATAGGAAAGATACTTTTTTCATAGGAAGTGGTACTTATACGGAAAGAGTAGCTTATCAAATAGATAAAGGTCCATTTAACAAAGGTTCTTTCATATCAGAAATTTACTTAGCAACTAACTCGTATTTTCTTTGTTTTTTTATAATTTTTTTACTTTATTTGCTGCTTTTTATAGTAATTTTGAAATTTCAATATCATGATGTTAAAAATATATACTTTTCACCTCTAATTTTAATGATGATTTTTGAGCTTTTATATGTTTCACAGGCTGATAGTACTTTAGATTTTTTAACATTAATAATTAGAATACCCTTAGAGTTAATCCTATTATATAATTTATTAAAATTTATTACTTTTAATTATAAGACCTCTAAAGATGAACCCAAAAAAAATTTATAAACTCTATTAAAAAAATTAATTAGGTATAACTTAAATAGAATATAATAAATTTTAACAATACATGAAAATACTCCATATTATTTCATCCTGTAATCCAGAAGGTGGTGGGCCAATTGAAGGTGTAAAACAATTTAATTATTTTTATAAAAAAAAATCAATTCATGCTGAAATTTTATGCTCTGACTCACCGAATGCAAAATTTATTAAAGATAAGAGATTGCCAAAGGTAAATGCGCTTGGCTCTGGATTATTAACCTATTCTTATAATCCAAAATTGTTTAAATGGCTTGAAAAAAATATAAATAAGTTCGACTGTATAATTGTTAATGGGATTTGGCAGTATCATGCTTATGCTGCATGGAAAATTGCTACTAGGAATAAAATTCCTTATTATATTTTTACTCATGGAATGCTAGATCCATGGTTTAATCATACTTATAAAATTAAATATTTAAAAAAAATTATCTACTGGCTGTTATTCCAGTACAGAATTTTAAGAGATGCAAAAAATGTTTTTTTTACAAGTACTGAAGAAAAAATCTTAGCAAGAAAATCTTTTAAGCCTTATCATGTTAAAGAAAAAGTTATCGGGTATGGTACAAAAAATATTCGATATAATTTTAATAATAAAAATAATCTCTTTAGAAAAAAATTTTCTAAAATAAGTGAAAAAAAAATTATATTATTTTTAGGTAGGATTGCGCCAAAAAAAGGATTAGAAATTTTACTACCTGCTTTTCAAAATATAAATAAGGATAAAGTCCACTTATTAATCATAGGTCCTTATGATATTAATTATAAAAAAAAACTGACTACTTTAGTCAATAAATTAAACTTAAAAAATTTTGTAACATTTGAAAAGGCTATTTATGGTAAACTTAAATGGGACACAATTAATTCTTGTAATATTTTTTGTTTACCTTCTCACCAAGAAAATTTTGGAATTTCTGTTGTTGAGTCTTTGATGTGTAAAAAACCAGTATTAATTACTAATAAAGTGAATATTTGGCGTGAAATTAAAAAAGCAAATGCAGGTTTTGTAAATAATGATAATATTGAAGGTGTTACAAAAAATTTAAAAAAGTGGATAAATATGAATAAAAATGAATATAAAAAAATATCTAAAAATGCATACAACTGTTTTGAGAATAATTTTAACCTTGAAAAAACCTCGTATAAATTAATTAATTTTATCAAAGCAAATAAATGATCATTAAAAATAATAATCCAAGAACAGAGGCTTCATTTTCATTTTCAAATAGAGTTTATAGGTTTATATGGGGCATAATTCAAAGTTCACTTTTTAGATTCAGTCCAAGATCTTTTCACTCTTTTCGAACTTTAATACTTAAAATTTTTGGAGCTAAAATTGGTAAACACGTTCACGTTTATAATAAAGCTCAAATTTGGTCACCTAAAAATTTAGTTATCAATAACTACGTTGGAATAGCTGACAACGTTCAAATATATAATGTAGAAATTATAAAGATATCTAGTTTTACTACTGTATCTCAGGGTTCTTTTTTATGTACAGCATCACATGATTATAATTCTAAAAATTTCCAGTTATATGCTAAACCAATACACTTAAAAAAAAATGTATGGATTGGTGCTCAAGCTTTTATCCATCCAGGTATGACTATTGAAGAAGGAATAGTGGTTGGTGCAAGAAGTGTGGTCACTAAAAATCTTAAAAAAAAATGGTCAGTTTATTCTGGTTTTCCAGCTAAATACCTTTCAAAAAGAAAAGCTAATATTGTTAATAGTGTAAGAAAATGATTAAGTCACTTTCACTCATAATTATTAACAATTAATAATAGAATATTTTTTATCTACCTGGTCTTCTAAAAATTATGTAAAAAGTTTTAATAATTATAAATAAATCTAGCCAAATGCTCCAGTTATTTGTGTACCATAAGTCGTGGTCCATTCTTTCTTTCATAAGATTTGGTGTTGGAGTAGCTCCTCTAAGTCCATTTACTTGTGCCCAACCCGTAAGTCCAGGACTAGTTTTGTGTCTTTTTAGAAAACTTTTAAATAAACTTGAGTAATATATATCATGTTCAACCATATGTGGTCTCGGCCCAACAATGGACATGTCACCTATTAAAACATTAAAAAATTGAGGTAACTCATCGATACTCAACCTTCTAATAATTCTTCCAATTTTAAGAACCCTACTATCACCTGCTTGTACCTGAATAGTTTTATCAAATTTTTCTTTTTTTAGAGATCTTAACTTGAAAATTTTAAATCTTCTACCATCCCATCCCGTTCTGTCTTGTGTAAAAAATAGAGGAAACCCATCTTCTAGATAGATAAAGAGCATGGATAAAATAAATATAGGTGATAATAATAACAGAAAAAAAATTGAAAAAATTTTATCTAACAGTATTTTAATAAATAAATTAACACCATAAAATTTAGAAATTTCATAATTACTATACTCATATTTTTTATTGATTAAGAATTTGGTATTAAGCTTTGATTTTAATTCTAGATTCAATATTAAAATATCTACTGAAAACTTTAGTACATATTTTATATAATAATTAACCTTTTCTTTATTTTCTTTTTCTCTTTTATCCTCTAATATCCAAATTTGACCTAATGCATGATATTCAAGAATAGATCTTACATCATTATTTTGTGTAAAAATCGGAATTTTTATTTCTTGTCTTGCTTTTATAAGATCTTTTTCATATTCAATATATACAAAACAGCATTTGTAAATATTAATATTATCTTTTTTTTCATTAAGAATTTTTTTAATACACTCGATAGATCCAACTAACATTATATTTCGTTGAATAATGTTTTGTTCTATAAGATTATTGTATAAACAATTCATAAGTTTTTTATGAATATACAAGTTGCATAAAATCAAAATTAATAAATACGAGATATTTATATCTATATTAAAATTTATTTTGAAAATATAAAATATTAATAGACAAATTGTTATAGTAATTAAAAGCGGCAGAATATCATTCATAAAAGAATATAAATGATCTTCAGAATATTTTTTATTATTAGTTTTAAAAACAAAAGAGTTTACAAAATATAAAAGTGAAAAATATATGGATAAATAATAATATTTAGAATTTTTGTAAATATCGTAATTTAATAGGTCAAAAACAGAATTAGATTCTAGTATAGAAAATATATATACGGATAAAAAAATTAATAAGCTTTTTGAAATTATTGAATAATTGATGAAAAATGAATCGTCATGTTGAAAAACTTTTTCTAGTCTGAACATTAATTATGTGTTGTTATTATAGCTAGATGAGTAGTTATAGTTATAATTATAGTTATAATAACTATCTTTTGAGACATCCAGGTCATTAATAATAATACCATCGATTTTGGCACCTACGTTTTGAATTTTTTTTATTGAAGACATAAAAGCTAAAGTTCTTGAAGAATCTGACCTAATTATAAATAAATTATAATCTGATGCTTGCGTAAGAATTAATGTATCAGACACAGGTTGTACGGGTGGAGAATCTATTATTAAATAATCATATTCTATTTTTAATAAATCAAAAAATTTTTTTATCTGTTCTTTATTAACAATATCAGACATATCAAATCTTTTACCACCAGAGGTTATAATATTTAGTTTTGTGCCAGGTACACTAAAAATAACATCCTTAAAGACGGCATCAGATGAAATAATCTCACCCAATCCAAGTATCTCTTTATCAAATTTATAAAAACTATTTAGTACAGATGGCCTCCTAATGTCCGCTTCAATAAACAAAACTTTATTAGTCTTCTCCAGCGATAAGGCTAAATTAAAAGCATAACTAGTTTTACCCTCAGAGGGATTACTAGATGTTACTAGATAACTTTTATTTTTTTCAAACTTTGCTTCTATAATAGCTCTGGAGGATCTAATAGCTTCAGAAAAATTTGACTCACTATCTTCTAAAAAATTTTGCAATATATGATATCCTTTTTTAATATTTTCAACTTTAGGCAACACTCCAACTTGAGGTATATTTAAATATTCTATGGCTTCGGGTGTCTTAATAACCGCTGAATTCATCTCTCTATAGAATATTAAACCATAAAAACTACAAAAAGATAAAAGTAAAGCAAGAGTAAAATTTTTGAATGGTTTTGGTGTAAATGGCCCACCTGGAAAACTGGGTGTTTCAATTATTTTTAATTTAGAAACTTGTAAGTTTTGCGCTTCATTAGTTTCTTTAACTCTTTGCAAAAATGTTTCATATAATTTTCTACTACTATCAACTTCTCTAGAAAAATTTAACATACCTGCTTCTTTTTCTTCTATAATCATTAGCTCTTGTTTTGCATTTTCTAGATCTGCATTTGATAAACTAATAAAATTTTTTAAATTACTTAATTCAAAAACTTTTTTTTGAATAACTTCATCTAAAATTTTTTTTAATTGATTCTCTAAGCTTACGTTTAATTCATATGCTTGAGAAACTTTTGGATGTACGGGTGTATAGATTAATAATAAAGATTGAATATTATTTTCATTAGCAGTCAAATTATTTTTGATATTATTGATTTCTTTTCTTTCGTTAAGATCTTTAATTGCAAGTAGAATATCAACATCACCATTTGCAGCTTTAACTGAGATTAAATCATTTTCATGTTTTTGAATGTCTTGCTTTAATTTAAGAATATTAGCTGAAATAGATTGTATCTCTTTTATGTTTAGTTCTTTAACATTCCCGGTATCGACTAAATTTTCTTTTTTTTTATATTGAGCCAAATCTTTATCAGCTATATCCATTTGAATTCTTAATTCTTTTAATCTTTCTTTAATTTTTGTATTTGCATATGTTGTTATTTGAATTTTACTATCAACCTCATATCGTTGATAAGAACTAATAATATTATTTAAAGCCAGTTGTGACATTTTTGGGTTGTTAGAAATAAATGATAATAACAAAACATCACTTCTTGGTATATTTCTAACACTAAAGTTATTTGTAAGAATTGATTTAATATAATTTTTATCAATAATAATTTTTTTTGAAAATATTCTACTAAATAAATTTTTTTCTAATTGTGAATAAAGTGCTTTAAACTCAAGCTGATTTTTTTCATCATTTACAATGTATTCTATAACTTCATCACTTTTTAAAATAGCGATTTGATTATTTACTCTATTTTGCATATTTGCAGTTGAATAAGCCTCGTCTATATTCACTATCTTATTTTCATCTGGTGCAATAACTAATGTGGCTTCACTTAAGTATTTTTTTTCCATATTAAGTGAAATGAAAAGTACAATCACTGATACTAGAATTGATGCTAATAATAAGTGCTTTATGTTCTTTTTTGCTAATAAAATAAAAAAGCTTAAGTCACCTAAATCAAATATGTCGAATAAATTTTTTGTTTTTTTAAACATTTTTAATATGTGTTAATTTATGATAATTTAAAATGTCAATTTGCATTAGGAAAATATATAAAATAAATAGATAAGTAACAATGAATTTAATGATTAGTGTAAAATTTTTGATTAATATATTTAAAATAATTTTTGTAATATTTGTTACTTATGGTTGTTCAAGTTTGCCAGGTATTAATGACAATATTACAAAGCAAAAAGGTTCAAAAAATATTACCGGATATTATACTATAAATGATATTACTGTAGACATTATTGACATTAATAAGCTAAATGAAAATCAGATAAGAGAATTCAATAAATCTAAAGTTAAAGAACTTAAATATTCAATAAAACAATTTTCAAATATTTATAACTACAATTATGAATATGCCCTAGGTTCTTCTGATGTAATTTCGATTAATTTAACTAATACTGATGATGTAGATGGATCCTACATAATCAGTCCAGATGGTAATATAGATTTACCCTTTGTGGGAAAAATAAATGTTGAAAACTTAACGTTAACTGAAACAAAAAAAGAATTGATTTCAGTATTAAAAAAATATTATAAAGATTATGATTTACAAGTTAAAATAGAGGAATTTAATAGTAGCAAAGTTTACATTCTTGGTGCTGTAAAAACTCAACTTACAATTAATCTTAATCAAAAACCAATAAAATTAATTGATGCAGCTATTCAAGCAAATTATAACCCAAATGCATCAGATAAAAATTATGGTAATAAAGGTTTGCTAAGAAGAGACAATCAAGTTTACAAAGTTGATATAAATAATATTTTTCAAAGCATGGATACTAAAGACAATTTTTACCTGAAAAAAAATGACGTACTGTTTGTCGATAGAAATTCTGATGCATTACATATCTTTGGTGAAGTAACAAAACCAGGCGTATATTTTCCAAATATTGACTATTCCATAACAGAATTAATTTCTACTGCTGGCTTAAATAATTTAACAGCTAATGCATCAAAAGTTTATATCATTAGAGAAGATTATAGTGCTTTTTTAAAATTAAATATTTTTAAATTAGATATAAAAAACCCTATTAATTTAGTTTTAGGAAAAAGATTTAAACTAAAGCCAAAAGATATAATTTTTATACCTCCAACCAATCTTGTTAAATGGAATAGAGTTATAAGCCTACTCACTCCACAAACAGATTTGTTTAGTTCTTATAATCCAATCATTCAAGAGGGTATGAAGTCAAATTCTGCTAACATGACACCATAAAAGTTAATCTTTAAATCTATGTTCAGGATTGTTACTTCGTTTATAGTTTATACTTAACAACAAAATAAATAATAATTGGATTATAGGTATGTGAAAAGAAAAATCAAAAATAAGTATAAAGATTAATAAATAACCAAGCATAAAATTTTTAAATGACAAAAAATTCCTATTAAGGCATGATGATAAAATACTTAAAGAAATCAAAATAGAACCGACAATTCCAAATTCTCCCATAAACTCTATCAAATCAGAATGAGCATGTGACGCATATTGTGTTGATAGATTTAGAAAATTTATTTTTAATAAACTTTCAAACCCCCCACCTCCATAACCAAAAAAGATAAAATTTTTAAACTCAGCAAACGCAAATTGTGTGAGATTACCTCTAGTTAAGTTTAATGTAGATACTGATGGAATATATTCGTTAATTTCATCCTGCATAAATAAAAATCTTTGTAATAATTTTTCAGATCCAAAATAAAATCCAATAATTATTACATCAAATAATACAATTAATATTAAGGTGATTAAATAAGTTCTATTATTTTTATCATTTAGATAAATTGATTGTACAATATGAATAACGATTAATGAGATAAATAAAAAATTTCCCAATTTTGAAAAAGTTGTAATTATACCAATGGTAATTAATAAAAGAAAAATTCTATTGTAGATTTTATAAAAAAAATTATTTGTATTATTTTTTTTATAGTCATCTATTTTTTTTAAGTATTCGACACCACAAAAGAAACATAATACTAGAAAACATGAGAATACTGTTCTGTTAATAAAAAAGCCTGTTGCTGAATTTTTATAAGCACTATTTTTAATCATTAAAAAATCAGGATTACCTATTAGATAAAAATATACCGCAACACTAGATGCAATTGCTCCTAAAATAACTAAAAAGAAATATAATCTTAATATATCTTTTTTTTTATAAAAAAGACTTTTAAAAGTAATTAAACATAAGAATAATGACAGATAGTTTAATAACTCAAAATAAGAATTGATTGGACTCCAACTAATGGAATTGTAATTTCCGACAAACTCTAATTTATTTAAAAAATTATATTTTTCTGGTGATAAAAAAGCTAACCACTCTATGGGTAATGGTATTATTTGAAATATCAGAAAAATTATAAATAAAATATATAATATAATGGCTAATTTATTATTTAAAAATATTTCATTTATATGTGCTAAATAATTTTTTTCTCTTATAAATAATAAAAAAAAAATTGAGATTATTATAAAATTAAACTGTATATATAAATTATTATTACCTCCATTAAAAATAACCATTAGAGTTATAATTAATAAAAAAATATATTTATATAATTTAGTCTTTTCAATCAGCATGCGGTTTATGATGATGACACATTATCAATTTCATCATAGGATTCGCTCCATTGAGAAGCTCTATTGAAACCGTTAACATTGTAACCTGCTGCATTATATCCGCCGTCATCACGACTAGTTCTTGTTGTTCTATGTAGTCCCTCACTATCAAACTGAGTTCCTGTAACGTTATGGTCAAATGGCGTGATAGTACTAAATCCGTTTGCATCGAAAGATCCACCAGCAGTTACTGCTGGGAAATTTACAGCTAAATTATTAGTATTATTATCTTCATCTGTTGCTGTGATTGTAACACTAGTTGCAGCTTGCACTGTATTAGGGTTTCCTGAAACTGTGTC
>Ga0114997_10001018_pt1 | contig 23217 bp, 22 predicted proteins | sample ArcticOcean_MG_C_2_FD_87045 | JGI IMG/M metagenome (GOLD analysis project Ga0114997, IMG submission 87045) | Marine microbial communities from western Arctic Ocean - ArcticOcean_MG_CB4_136 | ecosystem: Environmental > Aquatic > Marine > Oceanic | place: Arctic Ocean: Canada Basin | collected... | reverse complement strand
TAGGGTTGGTTTGTAAAGACGGCATAGTAATGGCAACAGAAATGCGAGCCACAATGGGTAATTTAATTGGTCACAAGACCACTCAGAAATTATTCAAGATATCAGATAATATGGGTTTAACCGTTGCAGGTCTAGTTGGAGATGCTCAAATGTTAGCCATATGGTTATCTGCTGAGGTCAAGTTATATGAATTAAAGAATGGACGGCAGATGTCTCTTACTGCTGCGTCCACTCTAATGTCTAATATCATGAATGGTAGAAGACACATGCCGTTTTGGGTTCAGCTACTTTTAGGTGGTATCGATTCTGATGGTTCTCATGTATATTCACTTGATGCTGCCGGAGGTTCTATACCTGATAAATACCAAACAACAGGTTCAGGTTCACCATTTGTATATGGAGTTTTAGAAGATCGTTTTAGAGAAAATATGACTGTAGCTCAAGGTAAGGAATTAGGAGTTAGAGCTCTAGTTGCTGCAATGAAAAGAGATTCAGCCTCAGGAGATGGAATCTCTATGTGTGTAATTAATTCGAAAGGCTATCACCCCGTTTCTCCAGAAGAATTAGAGAAAATTGAGACTAATTTAGCAGCTTAAGGGCTGCTAAGTATAAGAAAGGAGGCCAGAATGGCCGTAGAAGACGTAGTTAAACTAGTTAAAAAAGTCGCGACAGAAGTCATACCTGATAGTGTATCTTTTACAGATATCAAGGTGGAGGCATCCAATGTAGTATTGTATACTCCAAATGTAGAAATTTTTACAGAAAACAATGATTTAATTCGTAACCTTGCTCAGAAAGTTCGAAAGCGGATAGTTATCAAAGCCGATTCTAGTGTCCGAAAACCAATTATTGCAGCTAAACAGAAATTGAATGAGATAATACCTGAAGAAGCCGGTATTGTTGACATCAAATTTGATGAAGTTAATGGAGATATTATTATTGAAGCTAAGAATCCAGGAAAGGCTATTGGAAAGCAGGGTGCAGTCCTCAATAAAGTCCGGAGAGAGTTAGGTTGGAATCCAATCGTATTACGCTCAGCTCCAATGGAGTCTAAAACACTCAAAGATGTTCGAAATTATATGCTTGGTGATAAAGTGGCCGAGGGTCGTAAAAAGTTCTTAGCAAAGGTTGGAAAGAAAATATTTCGTGATACTATAGATGGTGAACAACACGTTAGAGTAACTGCCTTGGGTGGATATCGAGAAGTAGGGCGATCATGTCATCTTTTAATGACTAAAGACAGCAAAGTTTTGATTGATTGTGGTTTTAATCCCGGTAATGATAAAGAACCAAGTCCATTTCTAAGTGCTCCCGAAGTAACGCCTTTGGAAGGCATAGATGCAGTAGTTCTTACACATGCTCATTTAGATCACTCGGCTTTACTACCAATGCTTTTTGTCTATGGTTTTGATGGTCCAATTTATTGTACACCACCTACCAGAGAATTATCTTCTCTTTTACAAAATGATTTTATAAAAATCCAGAATAGTGAAGGTAAAAGAGTCCCTTACAATACTGAGCATATTCGGCATGCCATTAGGAATACTATACCTCTAAATTATGGGGATACTACCGATATTACACCAGACTTAAAATTAACATTTCATAATTCAGGGCACATCTTAGGTTCAGCAGCGGCCCATTTTCACGTTGGTGAAGGTCTTTATAATTTGGTTTTTTCCGGTGATATTAAATTTGAAAATACATGGCTTTTTGATAGGGCCGTTAATAATTTTCCGAGGCTTGAGGCTCTAATTATGGAATCAACATATGGTGGTTACAAAGATTTTCAACCACCAAGAGAAGAAGGTACTAGGAATCTTACAGAAATAATTAATCGAACTGTTGAAAGAAAGGGTAAGATTCTAATTCCAGTTTTTGCAGTTGGACGCTCCCAAGAAGTTATGCTTGTTCTTGAAAAAGCCTATTCTGAAGGTAAATTGAAAGATATGCCCGTTTATTTGGATGGTATGATATGGGAAGCTACAGCTTTGCATTCAGCATATCCCGAATATTTGAATAATAACTTGCGCAATAAGATATATCAGAATCAGGATAATCCTTTTAGATCTGAAATTTTCAATAAAGTAGAAAGCCCTGAAATGCGGCAAGAAATTTGCGGTAGAGAAGAACCTGCAATTATTTTAGCTACTTCAGGTATGGTAAATGGAGGGCCAGTAATGGAATATTTACGTCATTGGGCTCCAGATCCGAGAAACAGTATGATATTTGTAGGATATCAGGCTTCTGGAACTATGGGTCAGAGGTTGCAGCAGGGAGCTAGTGAGATTCACCTGCATGATAGAGATAACGGAGGAATGATTCCAGTTAAAGTTAATATGAACTTAGAAACTTGCGAAGGTTTTTCAGGACATAGTGATAAAAGGCAATTGATGAGATATCTAAGGACTATAAGGCCACGGCCAAAGATAGTTCTTTTGAACCATGGTGATGCCAAGACTTGCGAAGAATTTGCAACTGATATTAGACGCAAGGTAAGATTAGATTGTAGAGTCCCTCACAATCTGGAAACTATCCGGTTCTTATAATGAAGAAAATAGAAGATAAGATTTTAGAAGTTATAAAAGAGCTAGAAAGTTGGCAAAATAGAGAAAAAAAGGTTAAAGCCCGATTAGAAAAAGGAGAGGCCGATATTTCGGAATTAGATAGAATTAATGAGCAGATTTCACATTATGAAAGTTTGTTACATGACATGAAGTTGAAGATGTCATCAACAGATGTTTCACGTATGATTTTCCGTTCGGGAAATCCATAATAATATAGATATAGAATGACGTTTTAAGTGGGTGAGGTGGCAGAGCCCGGCTATGCACGCGACTGCAGATCGCGACCACGGGAGTTCGAATCTCTCCCTCACCACCAATGTTTCACATTCTTTCTGGGGCTTTTATGCCAAGTATGTCTAAACTGGCATTCAATATAATCTTAGATGAGAATACCAAGTTAATTCTGAATTGTTCATTATTATGTCCTATTACGGGACAATCTCGATAAAATTGGTTAAAGTTTGAAGCTAATTCATGAACATAATTTGGAATATAATGGATTGAAAGGTTTGAAACTGCTCTTTGAACTGTGTCTGGCCACTTAGAAAGTGTCCTCAAAAGAGTTATTTCCGAGGTTGATAGTTTTTCATTTAATATAATTTCAGGTATATCCTTGTTATAATTCCTTATTATTGCTGCAGCTCTAGCATGTGAATACATAGCAAATGGGGCCGAATCACCTTGCAAATTTAGCGCATCTTCTATGTTAAATGTAAATCCTTTTTCAGCTTGTACTTTAAGGACGTTGTACCTCAGAGAACCGATTCCTATGTTTTCAGCCAATTCTTCTTTAGTTTCATTATTCAGGTCAGTTTCATTGAGTTTGTTCTTTGCTAATTCAACAATCTTCTCCATTATATCATCCAAGTAAACTACTCTTCCGGCTCTAGTAGACATCTTGCCTCCAGGAAGATTTACAAAAGAATAAAATAAACCAATTGGTTCATTAGAACCTAACTCTCTTAGAGCAATACCTAGTAATTTACTCTGTAATCTGTGATCTTCGCCTAGCACATTCAAAGCTTTATCATAGTTTGTAAATTTATGAAGATGATATGCGATGTCTCTTGTAGTGTATAGGCTCAATCCATTTTTTCTTGTAAAGAAGAATTTTTGATTTCTTCCGGCTATATTTTCTCTTTCTAAATCTAAATAATAAGCCCCATCTTCTTCTTTGCATATTTCACTATTCTTTAAGGATTCAATTACTTCTCCAACTTTTCCATTTGCTATTAAATCAGACTCATGATAGTAGCTATTTGCTTCAGCTCCCAAGCGCCTTAGGGAAATCTTCATTCCTTCTAGCATTCTTTTTGCCGAATTCTTTACCTTTTGGAGTACTTCAGAATTCCCACCTTCAATATCTTCCATCATTTTGTAAATATTTTCTCGTACTTCAGTATTATCTTCTAAAAGTTTAGAAGCTTCCCGATAAGCTTCCACCAATTCATGATCTATTTTATCTTTATTATTGGTTTTATAATCAGATAGTCCAAAAGCTAAGGTTGCTGCCTGTCTACCAGTATCATTGACATAATATTCAGTATCTACATTATGTCCATAATATTGTAACAGTCTAGCAATACTATCTCCAATGATTGGATTACGCGCTCTCCCCATGTGAAAAGGTCCGGTAGGGTTGGCAGAGGTATGCTCAATAAGTATATTCTCAATTTCACCTCCTGTTTTAGCATATGATTTTTGGTTTATTTCATTAATTACATCGGTTGCAATGTCATCCCAATCGATTATTATGTTACAATATCCTTTTTCAGGTTCCGCAGAAATTATTTTTCCGATGTGTTTGACTTTAGAGGCTATTTCGGCCGCTATATCGGAAGGATTCAGTTTTAATATTTTAGCAGCTGGAAAGCATACTAATGCAAAATCTCCAATTGGAGGTTTCAAATCAATTGGTAAGTCAGGCCAGTTTAGCTTTTTTATTATATCTGAGATTTCTTTCAAAACCTCCTCTATTCGGTCTGCTACTATTTGACTCACAAATATGTTGTATTCAAAGGGGGTATAAGCTTATCCAATATATCTTGAAAAAGAAGATGAAACTTCAGGCGGTGATTGTTCATGTACCTCTTTTACTTCTTTTTCAAGTTTTTTGGCTTCTTTAAGTAAAGGTTTTGGATCTAGCTCAATAGCTAGTAAAAGTTCATCAATAGCTTTGATAACATCAGCAGCCGCTCTTGCATCAGGCACATTTTCACTAACTTCAGCTAAAAGGCCAAGGACATTTAGATTACGTATTTTACCTTCATTCAAGAAGGCTCCAGTAATACCGCCGATGGTTCCAAAAGTAAACGGTTTTACTTTAGCTTCTTTAATCCATGGTCTTGATCCTATTGTAGAAGTTAGACCGTAAACATCATTGCCTTTTCCATCGCCTTTCGGTGGTGAGCTGAATCCTTCAGCAGATATTATTTTAGTACATCCTTTTTTTACAGCCCAACTAGTTAGAGATTTAACTAATTCTTTACTCATTTCCGCAGGCGGGGTAAATTCACTTACACATACTACGACTTGGTTGCAAGTTCCATCATTACAGAATTGTTCACCTGAGTACAATCTTAATGGGTTATGAGGTTCACCAGCTTTAATAACTGAGATTGCTGGAAATTTTGGACTGTCTATTATTCCAATCTGTTCTAATTTTAAGCTATTAATCAAAAAATTTGCAACAATAGTACCGATAAGACCAACACTAGGAAACCCTACAATTAGAACCGAACCTTTCAAATCTTTTTCAATGATTTCATGAATGTCTATGGAACTATTCATAAAAGTTCATCAAGATCGGCATCATCTTCAAGATTAGGAAGATCTGCGTCGTCATCTAGAAGATCACCTAAATCATCATCTATTTCTTCGTCATCACTAAATTTTTCCTTTAATGCATTACTTTCACTACTAACAACTTTTAACCGAGTCCATAATGAAAACTCAGGAATATCGCTTCTGTTTGCAAAACGCTTAGCATCACTAACCGTGCGGAATTTACCAAGAATAGGGTCACCTTCACCAGGGTCGGCAGGAAGCATGACATATCTTTCTTTATTGACGATATCACCGACAAGAAGTCGGACGGCTTTTAGAACATCAGGATTAGATTCAGACATTTTTAACTCAAACATCCTAACTAGCCTCATTTAAATAATTTTATGGTGACCGGAATGTAAACCAAAGGAGTTATTTACTCATTTCTTTCAATGTTATTATGGAAGACCGTAAAGCTAAGGTAATGAGAGGCGTAATTGAATGCGTCAGTGAGTCTGAGCTTGAAACTTTATTGTCTTCTAAAGAAAAACCAAGAGCATATGTGGGTTTTGAACCATCTGGTTTACTTCATGCAGGTTCCTTAGTTCCAATGCTTAAAACACGTGATTTAGTTAATGCCGGTTTTCAAGTTACAATCTTATTAGCTGATTGGCATGGTTATATCAATGACAAATTGAAAGGGGATTGGGATAATTTAAGGGCAGGTGTTGAATATCAAAAACAAATGTTTTCGGTATTTAGCCCAGGTGTTGAATTTAAGACAGCTAGCGAATTAGTTAGTGAAAAAGGTTATTGGGAGATGGTTCTTCGGGTTTCAAAATCAAGCAGTCTTAAAAGAATGAGACGTGCTTTATCGATAATGGGACGAAATGAAGAGGATGGGGATAGAGATATGTCTAAATTTTTCTATCCTGCAATGCAAGCTACTGATATTTACGCATTAGATGTTGATTTAGCATTAGGTGGTATGGATCAAAGGCATGCACACATGTTAGCCCGAGATGCCGCTGAAAAGCTAAAGATATCGAAACCTGTAGCTCTGCATACTCCGCTGTTAGGTTCATTGTCAGGCCCAGGTAGAATGGATACCGATTCCAAAATGTCAAAATCTAATCCTTCGGGAGCTTTACTTATCCATGATACGAAGAAAATACTAACAAAAAAACTGTCAAAAGCATATTGTCCTCCTGAGAGAGCTGCCAATCCGGTTTTAGATCTTTGGGAATATTTATTGGCACCGGGATTAGGTAAGATTGTTATAGAGCGACCTGAAAAGTTTGGTGGGAATCTGGAGTTTAAATCTTATAGTGATTTTGAAAATTCGTATGTTTCAGGAAATTTACATCCCCTTGATATGAAAAATGGAACGGCATCAGCCTTATTCGAATTATTTCAACCTTTACAAGAAGCTTGTAATTCAAGTCCCGAACCTTATAATAAACTAATTTCAGCTCTTGGTTAATTTAGGTGGCCTTGGATTTCTGATTTGTCCTTTACTTATTTCTCCAGACTGCGGAATATTGTCAATCATCTCCAATATCCAAGTCTTCATTTCACTTAGGTCAATAAGTCGATATTCAGAGGAGAAATTTTGCAATAGTTCTGGTAACTGCCTCATCAGTCTTTGCGCAGCCTTCATATTTTCAGTTTGAATATGAACTGCGAGAGCATCTGCTTGAGCTAGAGTTTGTACAATGTCTTTCTCGCTTCTGTCATCTAATTCAATCCATAAATCCTCAAAAAGTTCATGTGCCTCTAAATATTCACCCATGTTGTGCTCATCTATTGCTTTCTGCCACAATTCTTTATTGTTCATTACCATAATTCAACTTAGAAATATTCGTCCTCCGCTATTAACGCCCCTGCACAGGTCCAAGCAACTGTAGGCATACTTAATTGTTGTCGATGGTTCATCATTCTAATCATGTAATAGGTACAAATTAGTGCCAGCGATGATATGCCGGGTGTCCATCTTTAACTACTACAAAAAGTCCTCTTCCAGTAACACAGGTTTTGCCTTCAGCTTTCAATTCAATAATTACTTCAGCTCTATCCTCTTGTAGCCCTAGAACTCGACTCTTTAACTTCAATTTTTTTCCAAAAGGAGTTGGGCGCTTTAATTTGACTTCGTATTGTGCCGTTACAGTACATTGTGGCTTATCCCAGCCATTCTTTTCCATTATAGCTACTGCAGCAGTCCAGTTACCGTGACAATCTATCAAGGATCCAAGGATTCCTCCATTGATAACTCCCGGAAAAGCCTGATGCTTTTTATCACATTCAAATTCCATTTCTAATCCATCTTCAGTTCTATAAGATTTAATCTGTAATCCCTCCTTATTTGAAGGGCCACATCCAAAACAAATCGAGTTTGGGGCATATTCTTCTTGGACTGATTCTTTATTCATGCATTTAGTTCCCTAAGATTAGTCTCAACTAAATCAATTGCATATTGTAACATATCTTCTCCAAATTCAAATTTTGCTCCAGCAGCTTCGAAAAGATCAGGAAGTGTGGCATTTCCTCCCAGACTTAGTGCATGTCTGTATTGTCTTACAGCCTCTTTCTGATTTTCTAGTGCATTACCCCATACCTGAATTGCACCTAGCTGAGCCATTCCATATTCTACGTAATAGAATGGAACGTGGAAAAGGTGTAGCTTGTTGTGCCATCCAGTTGCGATTACATCTTCAAATTCACTTGAATCTAGGTCATCATAAACTTGAAATCTATTCCATAGTTCAGTCCATTTAATATCGCAATTATTTGGGATCATGGCCTTTTCTGGATTAGTATAGACCCAGTGTTGGAATGCATCTACGACTGCCATGTAAGGTAAGAACATTATAGTCTTTTCTAGATGTTCAATTCGAGCTCTTTTAGCTTCATCTTCTTCATAAAACCCCCCATATTCTTTAGTTAGATAGGGTGCCGATAATAATTCCATTGACATGGAAGCTACTTCAGCAAATTCCATACCTACATCTCTTTGAGCAGAGTAAGGTAATTTATTAGATTCAAAGACATGAAATGCATGCCCTCCTTCATGTAACATAGTTTGAACGTCGTTGTGAGTTCCTACTGCATTCATAAAAATAAATGGAACTCTTCGGTGATAATATTCAGTACAATAGCCTCCGGGAGCTTTTCCTTTTCGATTGGCCAGATCCAATAGTTTTTCTTCTCGCATTATTTTGAAATGGTTTCCAAGTTCAGAATCAACTGCATTGAATATATTATGGCATTTTTCCTCCAATTCTGCGGCATCTTTGAAGGGCTTTAAAGGAGCTCGATTAAGGGAGTCTACGCTTAAGTCCCAAGGTTTGAGTATGTCTAATCCGAGTTCATTTTTTCGCTTTTTTATTAATTTTTTTACAAATGGCATAACTACTTTTTCAATAGCTGAATGAAAATTCAAACAATCTTCAGGCGTATAATCAAACCGATTTAGATATTCCCACCTCCATGAGCGATAATTGTCATGATCTGCATTTTTGGCAATATCTATTCTTACTTGCAATGTTTTTTTCCATACTTCATTTATTTTACTTCTATCTTTAAGTCTTCTTTGGGAGGCTAATCTCCAAGCCTTTTCCCTTCTTTCACGATTGGTTTCTAAAAGAACCGGTCCTAATTGTGTAATAGTTATTTCTTTACCTTCCCATTCAACAGTCTGTGCTCCAATAATTGCATCATACTCCTTTGACAGTTTGCTGTCATTTGTCATAAGAGGAAGGTTATCTTCACGAAATAATTCTACATCACTTTTAATAGATCGTAATGGTATTTCAAAATTATCCGGTACGCATCCACTTTCAAGTAGTTTTTTTCGTAATATTTGGTTTTTGGAGCTGGCATTTTCACTGACATTTTCGAGAAATGTATTAAATCTGTTTTTAGCATCTTCATCAGCAGTGTCAACTGTCGTGGCAACATAAACATCAGTCCCTACTTCTCCTATTAGTTCACTAAAATCGGACCAATATTTCATCCAAGAATTAATGTTTGTTTTATCTATCTCTTGATTTAATAAATATTCAAAAAAAGGTTCGTAATCTCCCCACTTCCAGTTTTGCATTTCTTTGCTGTTACTTGGTAGTTTCAAGGCCATTAAACAGTGTAGACGGTGGCTGTATTTTAATCTCTTTATTACGGAATAGTTATCTTTACTTTAATTTCAATACCTTGAACAGATTTGGCCCAACTTTTACCTCGTCTCCCTCTTTAGCACCCTCTAGGGCCTTTCCAATGGGATTGGTTAATGGTATTTTACCGTTCTTTGGATCGACTTGATCGGGATTTACGAGTTCAAAATTATGTTCAGTTTCCTTTGTTAAGTTTTTAACTATAATACTTGAACCAATAGTTGCGCCAGGGGCTTCCGAAGTATTAGCCTCTGGTAAAGTTTCGTTAGCGGCTTTCTGAACACTTTCTATTCGTGCATCTTTAATCTTTTCTGATAAATCTGAATTTAGGCTACTCAATTCATCCGATTCGTCTTTCATTTCTCTGGCTTCTTCTTGATTCTTTGGTGTTTCAATTTCCATGGCCTTTATTTTTCTTTCAGTATCTTCTTCATTTCCAATGGTAGTGCCCTGTAGAAATTCAAGATCTTCTTTCAATTTTTCATGTTCGGTTCTTTCAGTCTCTAGTAATCTTTCAGCTTGGTTTCTATCATCCACCGATATATTCAATTCAGCTTTAGCTTCATCAAATTGCGTTTTTAGACTTTCCATTACTTTACTGACTTGCTTTGAAGCTCTTTCTAATGTGTTAAGATCAGTTTGTGTTTTCCTTTTCCTATTCGTTTCCTCTTTCAATTCACTTTGGATTCCATCATTAGATGTTTTTTGGTCAGTAACTTGCTCTTGTAATTCCTTCAAAGAATCAGTCAGACCAATTATTTCCCCTTCCTTTGCTCTGTGTGTTTCAGCTTCTTGTTGTAACTCAATGATCGTTTCTCTTTCTAAATCTAATTCACTTAATGTAACTGCAGCTTTCTCACGTGCAGCAGCTAAATCTTTCTTTGCTTTTTCTAGGTTAGTAGTAAGCGTTGTAAATTTGTCATTTATACGTTTTTTGTTCTTTTCCATAAGTTTCACTTCTCTGTCTAGTTCTTTCCTTCTTTGTGCGGCTTCATTTCTTTCAGCTTTGGCTGCCTTTTCTCTTTCATTAGATTCTAAGGTATGTTGTTCATAATCCATAATTTCTTTTTCAAGATTATTCTTTTCTTCAACAGTTTTATCATATGAGGCTTTTACAGAATCATAGGATTCTAGGGCACTAATAGTTTCGGGTTTTTCTATTTTTAATTTCTTTTCAGCTTCGATGGCCTTTTCTTCAGCATCTTCACTCATGTTTCGTAGAGAACCGATTTCACGAGTCATTCTATCGCTTAATCTCATATCATTCTCGTGTTTTCCTCTTAAGCTTTCAATTTCACCTTCAAGATTTGTTTTAGCCGCGACATCATCATTTAGTTCTTTTTCGGCCATTCGAGATCTCTTTTCAACTTCGGAAGTAGCTATTCTAGCCGTTTTCAACTTACTTTCTAATGAATTGTTTAAAGTTTCTACACTTTGATTAAGTGCAGTTAGTCTATCTAATTCCACATTTAAATCATCGATGCCTTCATAATCAATACTTTCAGCTATAGTTTTTACATCCTGTATTTTTCTTTCAGCATTCCTTAATTTTTCTTCAGTATCTTCAAATTCGTGGAGAAGGTCTTTATTTTTTTCAATTTCTCCATTCTGTATCTTCTGTTGTCTTTCGATGAGATCTTGCTTTTTCAGTATGCCTTGCCATTCCTCATCAATATTACCTAGAATATAGAGAGTTCCACCTCCCGTTAGAACGCTTCCTAAAAGAACTACAAAGAAGCCAATTCCAGGCGTCCATGAGATTGGAGTTATTCTTGCACTAACTCGATCTGCAGTTCCCTTTTCAGCTTCAATCGTTTCTACGCAAGAACCACTTCCTAAGAAGGTTATAGGTGTATTTACTATACATCCTAACACAGGTTCTTGATCCATCCCAGTACTTATTCCGGCTTCATCCTCTATTAAGGAAGTTGGCCATGACATAGCAAATGTGGAAGTTGCTAATACGCCTAATACAAGTACTATTATTGCTGAATATTTCAAGTTGGTAAGGGCTTTTCTTAAATTCTTCTTATGTAAATTTTTGATGGAGTCATTTGCCATGTATGCAACTGCAAGAGCCATTAGTGCAGTACCATATGCTAAGCGCTCTACATTTTTGGCAGACTCAAGTTTACTTATACATGAGTCACAATCAAGTCCATCATATGAGATTACATTTTTGGACTCTTCATTAGAAGAGAATTCAACATACTCGGAAAGATAGTAACTGTATTCAAAACGGTACTGGGAGCCTGAGGTATTACCACTCTCAGGATCTAAATTTTGTCTTGTACCACTAACTTCAAACCATTCAGCATATTCGCCACTACTATGAATTGAAATTAATACACATAATAAAGTGACAATGGCGACCGCCTGTATCTGTTGTAACTGCTCTTTCATGTGGACTACTTTTTGTCCCAGCTCCTATTTAAAGTTTCCTTTTTAGCGATATCGGTTTTCTTGCTTTTGAGCTAACTTTGGTCTCAGTTAACATTTTAACGCCACGATTCTGTTAACAATTAATGAAGGTCTGCCCGGTCTGTCAATATGAGGAGGAGCAAGATGACGAAGTCTCTTGTGCCATTTGTGGTTCTGACCTTGAGTCGGAAGGTGCAATTGTAGAGGAAACAACCTCTGAAATAGTTCCTGTAGTCGGGCAAACTGAAGATACCAAAATTGATGAAATAGTGCCAAGTCCAAGCGAAGTGTCTTCTATGACAGATGAAGAAAAAGAAATAGAGGAGGCTTTATCAGCTTCCGAAGTACCTTCTTTAGATAAGTCAGATAGTTCCAATTCTTTTTCTGAGATTTTATCTACCGTTAAGGACTCTTTTGGAGATTTTCTTGGAAAATTAGATGGTTTCTTCAAGACTGATTCTAAAATAAATTATGTGGCGCCTTTGATTGCCTTGGTCATTTCGATTCTTTTATTCTTCACAGTTATAGGTTTGGCTGTAACTACAGTTCCTTTGTCTGATGAAGAATCCTCAGATGGTATGCTTCCAGTAAGTCCTTATCGTAAGAACGGAATTGATATTGGAAGAGGAGTTTCGGATCCTTTTACAGGTGAACCTTTCAATTGTGAGATTTGGGATGGCATAAGATATAATGATTTTAGGGTAGAAGATTCCGAGGATCCTCTTATTACTTATGCCGTAACAGATACGAATCAAAGCGGTACTGTCGATAATAGTGAAAGATACGGTTGTTTTGTGGACATCGGCTGGATGAGTGGAATCTCGTTTGTATTTTTCAATATTATTTTATTTATTTGTGCTCTTTATTTATACACTTCAGTCTCTAATAAGGCGATACTGCAACCAATAATTGCTTTTGGTCTTGCTGAAGTTATCTTGTTTATTGTATATGGAGGTATTCTGAATAATTTAATAGAGCCTCTGATTTTGACTATTGGTTTGGTTTGTGCTATTTGTTTAATAGTTTCAGTTGGCGTTTTACTTGGGCGAGTGGTAAGAGATCGTACCCTGGATGATCCACCTAGTTTGACATTTTACTTCTTTATGATTGCAGTTGCTCTATTAATTTCATCCATATTTTTCAATTATGCACAGGGGCCTTATCTAATTTGTACAGATGAGTATGGGACGACTCCTCGATCAGAAATCATTAATGGTACCGTTATTTTTATGGATTCTGAATTGGAAGAAATGAGAAATAATATAGAATTTGAAGAACAAACCGTATGTCAGAAAGTTGGATACAAGGCATTACTTGTGAAACCCTTCTATCTGGAAGGTGGAGGCTCAGGCAGTATGATTCTTCTTATGGCTTCAACTTTTATTTTCATAGGTGCTGGTAATTGGTTAATAACAAGTACTAAAATTAGAGACATAGATGAAGCTAAATATTTTTCAATGATACTTTCGGGTCTGGTTTTACAATTTTTAATTTTAGCCTATAATTTGGTCACTAATGGAGAAGATGGGCTTGTTATGGATACCAATGACACTATGCTAACGGTGATGGCTATCGGCGTGGCTTCAGTAGGTCTATTTTCCTTCTATCGAAAACGTAGTGGCGATGCTAGTTCAATGGGGATCGCATATTTCGGAATTTTCACAGCAGGAATTTTTGCATTATTTGGTACTTTCTTATCACCAATATTAATTGGTGGAAATGATATTGAAATACCAAAAGATAGTCAAGGGCGCCTGTATCTTTTACTAACCACTTTAGTAACTGCAGTAGGTTTTTGGTTAAGTTACAAATTTGGTTCACGTAAGTTACAAGAATTTTCAATTGCTAGTGATATGGCTATGCCGAATCGTGAAGATCCCTTTGCACCAACTATACCTGGACAACAAGCAGCTATGCCTGAATGGACTGTTGATTCAGCCATGGAATTTTTGATGCAAGAATATGGTGATGAATTCCAGATTGAATTAAAACACACTACTGAGCACACTCCCGATATGGGACTTGTTGAGAAAACAATGATGGATGAGGTAGATCAATCTGTCGTAATTAGGCAGGGAATAGAAGTGGATTATAATGTCAAGTTTGAAGAAATAGCTGAAGCTTATTCAACTACAAGAGATACTGTGGATGAGGTAATTACACATTTGACCTCTGGTAAGAATATTATGCTATTTGGTGAGCCTGGAACTGGTAAAACAGCCTTATCAAATATATTATTAACGAAATTATGTGGCGAAATTAAACAGCCTAACGGAACTATGGCTCCTAATTATACTATAGTTACGGCTAATGCAGAATGGTCTAATTTTGATGTTATTGGAGGTATTTCACCTGATGATTCTGGTGGTTATTATTTCAAAGATGGTTATGTAGCTGAAGCAGCTAAATTGTGTGAAAAATCTATAGTTGAAACCGGAAGGCCTCATTATCTTGTAATTGATGAGTTTAATAGGGCTAATATTGATGAAGCGTTTGGTAAACTTTTCACAGTCTTTGAGTATAGAGATAAGCAGCCATTATTGACACATAAAGAAACTAAAGGAGCTCCATTCATGATGCCTCCTGAATTTAGAATAATAGGAACTATGAATACTCAGGATAAGAATACACTTTTCAATGTAGGTTTTGCTTTAATGCGTCGTTTTGCATTTGTTGAGATTGGTTTACCTGACCCCGGTGATGAGTACAATAGAATGCCAGTGTTCGTATACTTTAAGTTGAAAAAATTAGGTTTAGTTCCAGATAGGCCTGAAGGGGACGATCTTTGGAAATTTGGAGAGAAGTGTAAACATTATGCTAGTCGGAAATTTGATTTTTATGATGATGACAATAACATGTACAAATGTCACGAAAAATTAGTTAAATTTTTAACCCCAGATGAAGTACCAAAGCGTGGCGATGAAGTAGCAGTCGGAGTTCGTACTTTCCGTAAGATTGGTCCAGCTTTATTGATTGATGCAATGGTAACTATTTTTAATTCCATTTCAAGATATGGTCCCGATATGGCACTTGATAAGGTTATCAAAGCAGGTATTATGCCGTCATTAGAAGGTTTAGAACGAAGTGAAATACGTTGTCTATTCTTAAAGGCGAAAGAAGTTTTGGGACCAGATTCATTGGTTACTGAAACGTTTGATAAAATGGCAAATTCGGATAGTTTAAGTTTATTCTAAGATTAGAAACTTTATACTTCAGAAGTGTAAAGAGTATCTAATATAGAAATAATTAAAGAATTATGGGCGAAAGAAAAATTTCACTGGAAGGAACTGCCATAACTTGCGTATTAGCTCTTGGAATTGGTTGTTCAATAGTTCTTTTAGTAAATTATTTTTTAGAACCGACTAGTATCCTTTTCAATCTTTTATTTATCTCAATGTGGATGTTAGGTGCATTTCGAAATGGTAATTTAATTATGTATGAAGGATGGTTTAACGATGATAATTACTTCGATAGAAGTTTGGACAATAAATATGGTCGATTAATAGATTTGATAATATTTGCTTTTATTATTTATGTGTTTGTAACTTGAGAGATTTCAATTGTTAGTCTAGTGCTTTAACAATTTGCTTTAGTCTATCTTCAAAGCTTACGCTAAACTAATGTATCTGTAATGTTACCAAATCAGTATAGTTAGTTCAAGCGGAGTTAGTGTGTGTGCATATCATTACCACAGCACATAGGAGACTTAATCTTTCCACAACCACCAGGACACTTCGAAACATCTACTGTGGTTCCATCATCCTTAGTAAGTGTGTCGTGAACTAATTCTTTACCACATGCTCCACAGTTCATTGCTGCAACGGACATGTCACAATTATGACAAACGTATTGTACCATATTGAATCAGTAAGGTGCTTATTTATAAAATAATCATATAGTCCTTTTTGTAATTAGACTATCTAAGTATCGTTTTTTTAATTTGAATCCATTTCTCTTTGCTAGTTTTGTTATTGCCTTATCAAAACTACTTCCGTATTGGGCACCTTTCTTCTTACGGGCCGAAGCCTCTTTTGGCACTCTGAGGTCTTCAGCAATCTCCCTTAGCATTTTTTTGTTTGTAATGGAGTCTATTTTTTCATCAGTAGATAGACTCATTGCTAGAATTATAAGTTTATCATCTATGTAAGGACTGATAATTTCTTTTGAGACACTTTCGGATATTAGCCTGTCTCTTGAAATTACAAGATTATTTAGACGTTTCAATCCTTCCCAGCTTTCTTCTTCAAGTCCTTTAATGTCCATCCCCCTCCATGTGCCTCCCTCACCCATGGATTTTACGTGTCTCTGATAACCTGCAAATAATTCTTCAGCCCCTATTCCACTGAAAAAGATTTTTTCATCACCCAAACTTATTGCGGCAAGTAAGACTGTCGATACTGATACTTTAACCATATATTCAATATAGTTATCATCATGGATAATTGGGGTTGGTAATATGTTTATGACTTGAATCAATATTTGTTCAATTTCATCAAGTTCGAATTCCTTGAATACAAGTTCTAGTCCTAATAATTTTGCAATCTCATTAGCAACTTTTAGATCTTCAGAACCCTTTATTCCTACACAAAAACATCTAAATGAAGCATTTGCATCTTTACATATTTTAGCAATAATAGATGAATCAACACCTCCTGATAGAAGAACTCCAAAGGGTTCTTTGGGTAAGTCGTTAATTATTGAATCTTTCAGAGCTGTAGCTATATTCTCTTTTGTACCAATGACGTTATTTATGTTCTGAAGATATTCGATATGCTTAATCCAATTTGAATTAGTGAGAGTGCCTTCAATTTCTAAGTTAGGCATATTATTATGCCAAATCTTTAACCATATAATATTCTTTTAGAGTGTATCCTAATTTTTCATAATATAGTCTTGTTCCAGGTCCATGTGTAACTCTAATTTTAGAATACGCTTTCGATTTTTCTTCGGCTATTTTCATTAACTTACTGCCCAGTCCCATGTGTTGTACTCCAGTACCTGTTTTTCCAATATCTGCAGCCTGTCCAGTAACTTTTAGTTCTCTAACTGTTGCATTATCATCGAATCTTAGTCTTAAATATGCTAGAAGTTTCGAACCAGATTCATAAGAAATAAAGTGTTCAGTACCGCCACTGGATTTGTATATGATTTCTTTAAGCTCTGCTGTTTTAGGGTCAATTTTAGCTCTCCAAAGTTCTCTACAGTTAATACATCTACATTTTTTTCCACGAGCCTTCAATTCTCTTCTTGCATATTGACGTAAGTTTGAATTCATTACTCCAGCTATAATCTGGGGTTTTGGAATATCCCTTTGAATTCTCTGAATTCGGACGTATGGGGGTACCATTTCTTTTAGGCTAGCTATTAGATTTGCAGCAGTTTCAGTATCATAAGGTACAAAATCTCCAGGATTACGTGATAAAGGAGAACCTTTAACGAGCAGAGTAGGGTATAATTTCAGCATATCCGGTTGGAAATCTTCTTCTTCAAATAATCTCTTAAAATCTCTAAGATCAGTTTCGGGATTCATTCCAGGTAATCCTGGCATCATGTGGTAAACTACTTTGAATCCAGCTTCCTTCAACAATTTTGTTGCTTTAATAACGTCATCAACAGATTGTTGACGATTCAATTTGTCATGTACTCCATCATCTAAGCATTGTACTCCTATTTCGACTCTTGTTGCTCCTTGTTTTCGCATTTGGAACACAGTCCAAGGGGTACATTCAGTTGGACGAGTTTCCATAGTCAGAGCTACGCATTTGTGTTTTGCTCCAGCATTAACTTGTAAGGCTTCTTCTAATGGCAATTCTTCTCCATTGAGAGTGGCAAAAGCACCTTTTAGGAATTCATCCTGATAATCTGGTGTTCTTGCAGTGAATGTTCCACCCATTATAATTATTTCAACTTTCTCGGTGGGGTGGCCGTTTCGGACATATTGTTCCAGTCGGGATTTTACTTGAGATTTAGAATTATAATTGTGACGTTTGCCTCTTCGGGCGGCAGGTTCATGACCTGTATACGATTGTGGACTTTCATTCGTGGGCCCTCCAGGACAATAAGTACAAGTTCCATGTGGACAAGGTGCTGGTGAAGTCATGATTGCTACGGGCGTTACTCCTGCACTAGTTCTCATTGGCTTTACACGGAGTAATTTAGCTAGTTCAGGTTCTTTTTTTGCATCTATTTTTGCAAGAAGTTGGTTATTTGGGGGAATACTCGCAAACTTCCATTCTCGTGCGACTTCTAATTTAATTAATTGAATTTCTTGCCTAGTTTTCGGCTCTTTTTCCAAAAGGCGATTAACAACTAGTTGAGCTTCTTCCATGTTCAATACAGCTCCTTTTCGGCTTTAGTTAAAATGATAGGGTCCTTTCCATTTACTAGTACATCATCTTCAATACGTATTCCACCTTTACCTGGAATATAAATTCCAGGTTCAATAGTAACGGCCATTGAATCTTTTATGATTGTCTTTGATTTATAGGTTAAAGATGGAAATTCATGTATTTCAAGTCCAAAACCATGGCCAGTTCCATGCACGAAATTACTCCCATATCCTTTTTTTTGTATAAATTTTCTTCCCGCATTGTCTACCTTATGGGCTGTATTTTCTACTGACAGTTCCTTGGTCGAAAGCTTGTTTGCTTCTAAAACTATGTTGTATATTTCGGCCCACTTTTTTGAAGGTTCCCCACCTACAAAATAAGTTCTTGTAATATCTGAGCAATAACCATCCCAAAATACGCCGAAGTCACAGATTACAGGATCTCCGATTTCTAATTGACGGTTTGTGTTAGAATGATGAGAATGGGCAGCATTAGGCCCTGAAGCGATTATTGTGGTAAATGAATTTTCTTGAATACCCTTTCGTCCCATGAAATAGTCAATTTCCACTCTGACTTCTCTTTCCGTTAATCCTTTTCCCGATTCTACTAGATTTCTAGCGAAATTCTGACCCGCATCAGATTGCTTGATGGCTTTCTTTATTCTTTCTAATTCGTCTTTCGTTTTTACGCCTCTCATCTCATTGAGAAAGTTAGTTGTAGTTGATTTCACACTTCTTCCCAATCTTATTCTATTATCTGCATATATTTTTTCGATATTATTTTCTTTCAGTGTACTCTTTAAAACTTCAATAGATGTTTTCCCGTCAGATTTAATGTCAGGGTAGTGAGTCCATGATTTAATTTTGCCTATTGCCGATTCTTTTCGACAACGATGCTCCTCTAGTGAAGATGTAATGGCAATTGGTTCTCCCTTTTTTGGTATAATAACATAATTCATTGTTGAACCTGGCGGGCATCCAGGCGGCGCTTCAGAATTCCCCAAGTATCTGGTGTTTCCAGGCAAGGATGCAACGAAAGCATCTCGGTCATACAAATTAGCTTGAATTTGTTCCCATCTTCTACTATAATTAATCTTCATTTTTCTCCATCATTGATGTTGCCATCGCATACCCAGGTAACACATTTCCTAAAAATAGTAGACTGGCTATAATATATTGTTCTTTAGAAATAAAAGAAATTATACAGAATATTACTATAAGGTACATTAAATATATGTAAATTTCAGTTATTTTCATAGTTTTCCACCTAATATTTCCTGAGGTAGGTCTGGGCTAAATTCCATTAGAGATAAAATGGTTAAAACAATAATTGGAATTATTTGCATTGCTAAATCATCATCAAACCATTTGATTTTAGGCCTTTCAGATATGATTGCAATTATACTTCCTATAATTGCGTAGAATAAAACACCAATTATTAATTGATAAATTAAAAAGCTGCATACTAGACCTAATCCAGCTCCCCATAGTTCACCAAACTTTTTGTTTGCTTCACCTATCAGAGGATCAGTAAAAGCAGCCATGATTATAGTTGCAATGGCTAGGCTTTGAGGAAAAATATCAAGTTCATAGAGTCCCAAAATCAAACATGTTCCAGTGGCAAACCATACAAATCCAGCGATGCGGTTATTTTCATAATCTCGCATCCCCAGTATTTTCAAATCTTGCTTCAAGCGTAAATATTCTACAGTAACTATAATGATCCAAAATATCAGTATGTAATATTCTCTCTGAATTCCTAGAATGTATTCAGGAAAAAGAAAATAAATTACAAAACATGCAGCAACAGTATGGTTGAAACGCCTGTAAATGTGTTCATTAATCATCCGAATACTTTACGGTTTAAGAACAGCTTAGATATGGATGTCTATGTTTAGGAACTGTGCCATTTCTTTGTAACGACTTCTTATCGTTACTTCAGTTAGGTCTGCAGCTCTTGCGACATCTTTCTGTTTTCTTCGCTCATTATTGACTATAGATGCAATATAAACTGCTGCTGCAGCCAATGAGATAGGTACTGAGTTTGTTAAAGGAACATCTTGAGCTGCTCTTAGCAGATCTCTAGCAGCTCCTTCTACCTTTGGAGATAATTCTAATTTAGAGCAAATTCTAGGTAAGTAGTCTTCAGGAAGTGGAGGCATGGAGTGCATTTTCAATGCTTTTACCATAACTTGATATGTTCGAGAAATTTCTTTTCGTGAATATCGGCTATGCCTACTAATCTCCGTTAAGGTTCTTGGAACACCTTCTTGTCTACAGGCAGCATAAAGAGCAGCACAGGCTACCATCTCAATGGCTCTACCACTAAGAGATTGTTCTTGTATAGCTCTTCTATAAATGAAAGCAGCAGTCTCTTGAATTCGTCTTGGCAATTTTAAATTGGTTGCAACAGCTTGCATTTCTCTCATGGCTACTGCCATATTTCTCTCTGCTGACTTTGAAGCTCGGGCTCTTCTTTGCCATTTTCTCATTCTGAAAAGCATAGATTGATTTCGATTAGAAATCGATCTTCCATAATAATCTCGGTTTGTTGGGGATATTTCAGTTGATAATCCTTTGTCCGGAAGAGTTGTAGACATTGGTGGTCCGGCTCTGGCCAGGGCGTTTTCTTGTTGCATATCGAACGCTCTCCATTCAGGTCCTGTATCAACTATATTTTCTTCTAAAACGAGTCCACAGTCAGCGCACACAATTTCTGCATGATCATAATCTCTCTTAAGGTGAGTGCTCTTACAATCAGGACAGGCTGTAACTTCGTCAACTTTTTCGTCTTCGTTTTCAGATTTCATGTTTTCACCACTTAACTGGGTTTCGTGTTGATTGAGGCCACTATAAAAAACTTTGTGTATTTCATCGTCGACATCTATTCAGTTTGGAGGTGTTTTTCCATTACAATTCCATCACAACCATCCTGATAATAGCAAGGTAAAACATCTACACTTGAAAATCCTAATTTACGATAGAAAGTTATAGCTTTAGAATCCTTTCGAACTTCCAATGTGACTTTTTTTACACCGAAGATTGAACTTTCTTTAATCATAAGACTCATAAGCTGTTTTCCAAAACCTTTCCCTTGGTAGTTATCTTTAAGAACTAAAATAAGGATTCGCAATTTTTTATTTGGTAATATTGCACCGCAACAAACTCCAACTATATTTCCTTTATTTTTTATAATAAGAAAACCCTCAGGCCATCGTTGTCTTATGTTTAAGAAAACTTTTTTTTCATAATTTTCTTCAAGGTTTGAATCTAGAAAAACCATAAGGTCATCGAGTTCATCGGTTCTAAATGTACTAATCTTCATAGTTCTTCTAATTTTAAATTTCCCGTTAATTCACAGTCTGAAACATAAGTATTTTCTAAATAGTTTGCTTTAGCCGTTCCTTGGCTAGAGAATAGATAATAGTAAGAATATAGGTTATCTCCATTTCCGTCATCTACCCAGTCAGAGATACGATAAGCTGGCATCCACATAAAGTATGAATTGGCAATGTCTATGTTTACAGTTGTAATAGTTCCATCACTTAGCGGGACTATGGCATTAATCCAGGCATGACCTCCCCAATCCTTAAGGTCACATTTTCCATTTTGACTATCAACGAATGCAGGTATTTTACCTAATTCTAACCATGTAGGAATTCCTGCCGCCCTAGCAATAGAAGCGAATAAGATCGAAAAATCATCACAATCCCCATAGCCTTGTTCTATGCTCTCAGGACAACTTTTTGGTATTGAAGATTTTTCATAAGTGTATCCATTCATAATATAATCAAATATATTCTGGAGAATTTGAACAACATTACCTTCAGTGCCATTGACCATTTCAGAGGCTAATTCACTTATTACGGGGAGACTAGGTTCTATCAACCATTCATCATCTAAGTAGGCTTCATATCCAGCAGGTATGTCGTCTAAAGTCCCCGATTCGTCGGGAGTCAAATCAGGTCTCAATGTATTTACACTGACTTTGTATTCAACTTCTATGTAATGTCTTTCTTTATCACTTATAGTTCCATTCCATTCCATTCTTCCAGCTTCATTTTCTAGATAGTTAGGGTAAACGGATACGCTATGAACTTCTTGCCAAGTACTAGAATCTTGTTGAGGTCCTGAAGGTCTGTTATCTGGTTTACTCAATATTAATTTGTAATCCGAAAATCCACTTTCTCCCGGTAAATATATAGTGAAGTTACGGATCAGTGTCAATTCTAGTGTTTGAGGTATGTTATAGTATGGAGTATTAAGTTCATCCCAATATTCGCTTCCATCTTTTATTAGTGTTTGAGTTTGAGGTGCCATTACAAGGCCTATGACTAGGAGTAAAGCTAACGTTTTTCTTGGAATATAATGTCCCAACTTCCTAGGCGGTGTGTAAATTATTTTCTCAGTTATAGGTTTTGGCGATAATGCTCTGACATTATGGGCTTCCTTTATAATTTGACGGCCTGCGACTTGCGAAGAGCAATTTTTACACTGATTATCATTTTGACCAATGACGAATCCACAAAAATCACAAAGTTGCATTATATGTATGATGAAAATATAGATTAATAAAATTATACAGTGTCGCTTCTTCGCGATCTAATTTCATTTATAATAATAATAATTGCCCCTACTGCTAAAACATATGCACCGACTTCTCTACCTACAGCTTCTGAAATTTCTACGACCATCATAGTTAGAATACATGTAAGAATAACTGCCCCTTTAGTGATCTGAATGGCGTTACTATCTTCAGCATCAAAGTAACGAATTAAACCTGCAGCCGATTGGAAACCTTGTGTCTTTTTTTCTTTTGCCATAGATTTTCGACTTCAATGTCTTATATAAAATTAAGTTAGCATAATTTTAAGAGGGCACGCCAGTCTAAATCTGATATTAGGAGGAGTTTATGTATTGTCGAATGTGTGTAGATATTCATGGTTTAACGCCAACGAAATTAAATGGG
>Ga0114997_10001017_pt1 | contig 23229 bp, 20 predicted proteins | sample ArcticOcean_MG_C_2_FD_87045 | JGI IMG/M metagenome (GOLD analysis project Ga0114997, IMG submission 87045) | Marine microbial communities from western Arctic Ocean - ArcticOcean_MG_CB4_136 | ecosystem: Environmental > Aquatic > Marine > Oceanic | place: Arctic Ocean: Canada Basin | collected... | reverse complement strand
ATGTAGATAAAAAAATATTATTTAGTTTTATAATATTATTTTTATTAGGATTATTTTTCTCATTTTCTTCAACCTCATCTTTAGCAAGTGAAAGATTAAATAAAAATTATTACTTCTTTTTTTCAAAACATTTGATCTTTGCAATATTTGCTCTTTTACTAATGTTGTCTATATCTATATTAAAGTTAAATTATTTAAAAAAATCAATTCTACCAATATTTATAATTTTACTTGTTGCTTTAATCTTGGTCCCTTTAATCGGCATAGAAGTCAAAGGGTCTAAGCGATGGTTAAGTTTATATTTTTTTAGATTGCAGCCAGTTGAACTTTTAAAGCCTTTTTTTGTTTTAATTACAGCAAATATTTTGACTTTAGATAAAAATAAAACTTCAAATTATTCTTACATAATTAGTTTTTGCTTATTATTGTCTGTGGTTATATTGTTGATAACTCAACCAGATATAGGACAATCTATATTAATAATTGGGACCTGGATCGTAATGATTTTTATTTCGGGCGTAAGTTTAATTTATATATTTAGTTTCTTTGGCTTTTCTTTAGCTACCCTAACTACTTTGATAGTCATGTTGCCTGAAAAATTTGGGTATATATTAAATCGTTTAAATGTTTTTTTGGACCCAACTAAGGGAGATAGTTTTCAATCACAAAGAGCGCTTGATGCTATTAGACAAGGTGGATTAAAAGGTCAAGGCATGGGTGAGGGAGTGCTTCTCCCACCAGAAGCACACACGGACTATATAATAGCCGTTATATCAGAAGAATTTGGATCCTTAGTCTCAATTTTTCTTATACTAATTTTTCTATATATAGCATTTAGAATTATCAAAGTTACTACTCTTGAAAGAGATAAAAATTTAAAAATTTCGCTTTGCGGATTGGCTACAATATTGATCTTTCAAACATTTATACATGTCGGAGTGAACACAAACTTACTTCCAACAACGGGCATGACCATCCCGTTTCTAAGTTATGGCGGATCATCATTATTTGGTAGTGCAATTTTAGCTGGTGTAATTCTCAATTATACAAAAAATAAATTTATAGAAAATGAGATATAATAAGAAAATTATAATTGCTACGGGCGGAACAGGTGGACACGTATTCCCGGCATATAGTTTAGCTCAACATTTTAAGAAAAAAGATTATGATATAAATATAGTGACGGATAATAGGGGTTATAAAATTCTTAAAAATTATAAAAATATAAAAATTAATATTATAAATTCAAAAACATTAAATAATAAAAATTTGTTAAACGCTTTAATTTCAATATTTCAAATATTTATAGCTATTATTTTTTCATTGATATTATTAATTAAAGTAAGGCCCAGACTTATTTTTGGAATGGGTGGCTATTCATCATTTCCAATATGTGTAGCGGCTAAAATTTTTAAAATTCCTTTTATAGTTTATGAAAATAATCTACACATTGGGAAAGCCAATAAATATTTATTACCTTGGGCAAAGAAAATGTTTGTATCTCACAAGGAGCTAGAGGGCGTGAATGAAAAATATAATTCTAAGATAGTAGAAATTGGCAACATTGTAAGAGATGAAATCTTGCAATATAAACCACAGGCAAAAAATAAAAATCAAGATTTACTAAATATTATTGTGATTGGAGGTAGCCAAGCAGCAAAAATTTTTGCAGAAGTATTACCTGGGATATTTCAAAAATGTAAAAAGGAGAACATCAAAGTTAAAGTCTACCAACAGTGTTTAGCCTCACAGAGAGAAAAATTACAAGAGGATTACCATAATTTAAATATTGAATGTGAAATTTTTAACTTTAATATTAATTTATTAAACTATTTTGATAAAATAGATTTAGCTATAACAAGATCAGGCTCATCTATGCTAGCAGAACTATTAAACTGTTGCGTTCCTTTTATTTCTGTCCCATTTGTATTTTCAGCTGACAATCATCAATTAAAAAATGCAAAATTTTATAAAAAAAAGGGGTATGGCTTTTTAATAAAAGAAAATGAAATTAATGAAAAACTATTTCCATTGATTAAATCCATTCATAGGGATAGAAATTTGTTGAATTTAATAAAACAAAAGCAAAAAACCCACACAGATAAATTTGTATTTAAAAAGATCGATAATGAAATAAAAGAATTTTTTTATGAATAAGATTAATATTGGCAATAAGGAAGTAATTCATTTTATTGGTATAGGTGGCATAGGCATGAGTGGCCTTGCTCAAATCATGAAGATAATGGGATTTACGATTCAAGGAAGCGATCTAAATAAAAACAAAAATACAGATAATTGTAAAAAGGTGGGAATAAAAATATTAGCCAAACATTCCAAAAAAAATATTTCTAAGGCAACAATTATCGTTAAGTCTACGGCAATTTTAAAAAATAACGTTGAATTGATTCAAGCAAGAAAAAAAAAACTTCCTATTTACGAAAGAGCTGAAATGCTTGCTAATATAGTTTCTTTAAAAAAAAATATAATTGTTACTGGATCACACGGTAAAACAACCACCACTTCTTTGATTGGTAAGATTCTTTTGGAAGCAAAATTAGATCCTACAATTATAAATGGTGGAGTAATAAATTCCATAAAAAGTAATGCTAAATTTGGAAAAGGAGAATGGACTGTTTTAGAGGCAGATGAGTCGGACGGAAGTTTTTTAAAATTACCAATTAATTATTCTGTTGTTACTAATATTGACAAAGAACATTTAGATTATTACAAAAATTATAGGAATCTAGAAAAAGCATTTATTAAATTTATAAACAAAACTCCACCTATTGGAAAATCTATTATTTGCTTAGATAATTTAAATTTAAAAAAAATTCTAGGAGAAATTAAATCTAAAAACTACTTAACTTATGGATTTGACTCAAATTCAAATTATCAAATAATTAATCCAAGATACAGTCAAGTAGATTCAAAATTTGATCTAAAAATAAAAATATATGGATCTAAAAAGATATTAATTAAAAATATTGCTTTAAATTTAATTGGTAAATACAATGTCCTTAACGCAACTTCAGCAATTGCAATTTGTTTAAATCTAGGAATTGGAATAAGTGTTATAAAAAAAGCTTTAATAAAATTCTCAGGTGTTCAGCGTAGACTTACAAAAGTATTTACTAAAAATAAAAAAGAATTTTATGATGATTACGCACATCATCCGACAGAGATAGCTTCTGTTCTTGACGGATTGAAAGAAGTTTTTAAAACTAGAAAATTAATTTCAATATTTCAGCCCCATAGATATTCAAGAGTTAAAAATTTAAAAAAAGAGTTTGCATCTAGTTTTTATAAATCGGATCTTGTATTGTTATGTCCAATTTACGCAGCTGGAGAAAAAAGAGATAAAAGTTACAACAAGAATAATTTTGCAAAACTCATTTCCCTATATTCAAAAGTACAAGTGGTTCACATAGAAGATGAAGTAGAACTCACAAAATATTTAAAGAAAAATCTTATAAGTAATGAGATAATAGTAGGTATGGGAGCGGGGAGTATCTCCAAATGGATTAATAATTTAAAAGAAGTAATATGAGTAATATAACTAAAAATGAAGTCCTTTCTAAGTACAGCTGGTTCAATTTAGGAGGCCCAGCAGATTTTCTTTTTAGACCTAAAAATATAAATGAACTTGGATTTTTTTTAAAAAATTTAAAAAATAGTGATATACACGTACTCGGCGCTGGATCAAATACTCTTATCAGAGCAGGAGGAATAAAAGGAACTGTTATAAAGTTAAGCTCAAGTTTTTCATATTTAGAAAAAACAAATGAAAATACAATAACAGTAGGCGCAGCAACATTAGACAGAACTGTTTCAAATTTTTCTACTGAACATTCGATAAGTGGAATGGAATTTTTATCATGTATACCGGGCTCTATTGGTGGTGGAATCAGAATGAACAGTGGATGCTACGGAGAAGATTTTTCAAATATTTTTTTATCACTTGAGGCAATGGACTTTAAAGGAAACATTAAAAAGTTCACCAAAAAAGATATAAGCTTTTTTTACAGAGGATGCGACTTACCCGAAGAGTTAATTATTTTAAATGTTAGCTTAAGGGGTAAAACAGCAAGTAAAGGAAGCATTGAAAAAAAACAATTAAATTTAATAGAGAAAAAAAAATCATCTCAACCAAGTCAAATCAAAACTTGTGGCAGTACATTTAAAAACCCTCATAACAGAAAAGCCTGGGAATTAATAAAAAATTCTAATTGTGAAAATTTATTTGTTGGTGAAGCAAGTATCTCAAAAAAACATTGTAATTTTTTTGTAAATAACGGTAAAGCCACATCTCTAGAAATTGAAGAATTAATAAAAAATGTAAGAGATGAAGTTTTAAAACAAACAGGTGTTAAATTGGAGTTAGAAATAAAAATAGTGGGGTACAATAATTAGTTAAATGAGAAAATTAAAAAAACGTATTTTAGTTGTTTTGGGAGGAAACTCCCAAGAAAGAAAAGTAAGTCTTGAAACAGGCAAGGCTTGTATAAATTCCATTAGAAAATTAGGTTATCATGTTCAAGTATTTGATCCAGCAAATAAGTCTTTTTTTAAAATTAGTGATTTAAAAATTGACATAATATTTAATGCGCTACACGGAAGAGATGGTGAAGATGGCAATGCCCAAAGTTATTTTGAATATCTAAAAATACCATATACACATTCTGGAGTTTTAGCTTCAATGAACGCTATGGATAAGTCTATTTCTAAAATAATTTTTAAAAAGAAAAAAATATTAACACCCCTTCATTTTATTATAAAGAGTTTCGATTATCGTAAAAATATTTTAAGAGAATACATTAAAACTAAGAAACTAAAATTTCCAATTGTAGTGAAGCCAACAAACGAGGGCTCCAGTATTGGAGTTCACATATGTAAAAATATAAATAATTTGGACAACACAACAAAAATGTTATTCAAAAAATATGACAATTTAATTTTTGAGAATTTTATTGCCGGTCAAGAAGTGCAAGTTGCACTGATGAATGGTAAAGCAATTGGTGCAATTGAACTTAAACCTAAAAGAAGTTTTTATGATTATAAAGCCAAGTATCTAAAATCAGCCAAAACCTCTCATATTATTCCTGCAAATATAACAAAAAAAAATAGTGCTAAAGTTTTTAAGATTTCTGAAAAAGCACATAAATCATTAAATTGCAGAGGTGTTACAAGGTGTGATTTTAAATTTTTTAAAAATAAATTTTATCTATTAGAAATTAACACTCAACCAGGTATGACAAATTTATCGTTAGTTCCTGAAATTGCTAAACATAATGGTATTTCTTTTGACATGCTTATAAATAATATAATTTTAGACGCCAGTATAAATAAATGAATAAAAATATTAAAATATTGATTTTTATTACAGTATTTATTTTTATTTCCACTTATTCACCTACACCTAAGAATAAAAAAAGGAGTTTAATTTTTCCTATTAAAATAATTTTAATTGAAAATACAAATATTATTGATCAAAAAAAATTGATTGATGAATTAGACTATTTAAGGGGCCAAAGCTTATTTTTTGTAGACAAGAGTTGGATTTCTAACACTATGAATAAATTTGATTTTATATCTACGATTCAAGTAAAAAAAATATACCCAGATAAATTTAAAGTAATTATTAAAGAAAAAAAACCTATTGCAATCTTTGTTGATGGCAAACAAAAAAAATATATATCTAATAAGGGAAAATTTATTAATTTTATATACAATCATGAATTTACTTCTTTGCCTCATGTATTCGGAAAAGTTTCAAATTTTATCGATTTATACCACTCACTCGAAAATTTGAATTTTCCAATAGAGGAAATCAAGGACTTTTATTTTTTTAATATAGGTAGATGGGATATTGTTTTAAAAAATGAAAAAATAATTAAGTTGCCAATTAAAAATTATTCTAAAATTTTGAGCGAGTTTATTTTATTAAATAAAAAAAATACTTTTGATGAATATCAAATTATTGACTATAGAATTGAAGATCAGTTAATCTTAAATTAATAATGAAAATTAATAAACCATATTTATTTATAGAATTAAATGATAAAAAATTTATTTTTTTAATTGTTGAATATAATGAAGACTTAGATTTTAAAATTTTAGACGCCACAGAAGTATTCGCCGAAGGAATCTTGAATGGAAAAATAATTAATATAAATATTGTATCAAATATAATAAAAAAAAATTTAATTTTAATTGAAAAAAAAATAGGATTTATTTTTAACGAAGCTACAATTATTAGCGATCAAAATAATTTTGAATGCTTAAATATCTCAGGGTATAAGAGATTGAGTGGCTCACAGATTTTAAAAGAAGATATATCTTATATTATTAACAACATAAAAAAATCAATACTTGAAAATAAAACATATAAAAATTTAATTCATTTATTTAATTCAGATTTTTTTTTAGACGGTCAAAAATTAAAAAATATACCAATAGGCTTATATGGAGATTTTTACAATCAACATTTAACTTTCTTTTTATTATCTAGAAATGATACCAAAAATATAAAATTGACTTTAAACAAATGCGATATAAACATAGAGCGAATAATTCTCAAACCTTTTGCACACGCCATAGATATAATCAATAAAAACAAAATTAATGAAAACTTTTTTGTAGTAAATATTAAAAAAAATAGAAGTAGTATTTCACATATTAATAACAAGTCTTTTATCTACCACGAGGATTTTTCTTTTGGTAGTGATATAATAATTAGAGACATTGAAAAACTCATTTCTTTAAATTTCGATAGCATTAATAAAATATTATCAGAAATTAAATTGGATGTAATTGATAGCTCTCAAAAAGAGTATTTAAATAAAAAATATTTTAGTGATACTGTTTTTAGAAAAGTAAGTATTAAGCATCTCAATGAAATAATTAATGCAAGATTAGATGAAATGATAGATTTAATTTTTAAAAATAATGTTAATTTAGGTTATAAACAAAATTCTAGTTCTTTAATTTACACTATTTTTGAAGATCAAAACATTATGCGAGCTCTTAAAGCTAGATTTTTTCAGTACCTTCCTGGAAATAGAATATTATTTAATGCAAGTGAAGCCCAAGATGAGCATCTTAGTGCGTGCATTGGATCTGCAGAATTAATCGGTAGAGGATGGGAAAAAGAAGCTTTGCCAGTTATCCAAACCAAAAAATCAACAATATCAAGGATATTTTCTACTTTTTTCGATTAAATTGTAAATTGTATCTTTTGGAAACATTAGTTGTTTTAATGTTTTTTAAGCAATTTTGTATAAGTCATGTATGCATTATCAATTTCAAAAAACTTTATCAAGTGCAATTTCATTTAAAGGTATTGGATTACACACTGGTCTAATCTCAAATGTAAAGCTTATACCAGGGAAAGATGACCAGGGTATAGTTTTCAAAAGAGTTGATCTAGAAAAAGATAATATAATTCTAGCAAATTATAAAAACGTTTCTTCCACAGAACTTTGCACCACACTTAAAAATGACTCAGGTATATCAGTATCAACTGTTGAACATTTGATGGCTGCGTTCTACTTAACTGGAATAGACAATATAATAGTAGAAATAGATAATTCAGAAATTCCAATAATGGACGGATCATCAAAAGATTTTATAAAAATGATTGAAGAGCGAGGCTTGATAAATTTATATTCTAAAAGAAAGTATCTAAAAATTTTAAAAAAATTGGAGCTAAAAGAAAATAAAAAATTCATTTCTATTGAGCCTAATGACAGTAGCTTAACAGTTGATTTTGAATTAGGTTATAATAATAAAATTATAGGAAATCAAAAAAATTACATTAGTTTTGATACTGGTAATCTAGAAGATATTTATTCTTCAAGAACATTTTGTTTACACGAAGATATAGAAGCTATTAAATCAAGTGGATTAGCCAAAGGTGGCTCATTAGACAATGCAATTGTTATTAAAGGGGAAGAAGTTTTAAATAGAGATGGACTAAGAAATAAAAAAGAATTCGTGAATCATAAAATATTAGATTTAGTTGGAGATTTTTTATTATCAGGATATAGAATTCTTGGTGATATAAAATGCATTCAAGGCGGACACTCTTTGAGTAATACTTTTTTAAAAGAAATTTTTAAAAATCAATCTAATTTTCAAGTTGTAAGCATAAATCAAGCTCATTTAGTTCAAAAAGAATTTAAAATAGCCTACAAAAAGCTAGCTGTTAACGCATAATAATCATAAAAATTTACTAATTGTTTTAATTTGATATTATTCCACTAATGTATCAAAAATTCATTTATCTTTTTATAATAATTTTAATAGCCACCTCTTGTTCAAAAAAAGAAATAGAAACTAATATTCCAAGTTCTTCAGACAAAGCTGTTGAGGTTTACAATGAAGCGGTAATTGCGATGGAGGAAGGTGATTTCTTTTTTGCAGCTAAAAAATTTACTGAATCGGAAAGTATTTTACCAAATGTAGAGTGGGCAGCAAAAGCTGCACTAATGTCAAGCTACTGCCTATACACAATTCAATTTAACGACGAAGCAACTTCATCACTAGAAAGATTTGTAAAAGTATATCCAGCAGATAGGAATATTCCTTATGCAAGATATCTTTCGATAATGGTTTTATACGATCAGATTGTAGATGAAGCTAACGATATATCTCCTTTAAATGATTCAAGAGATAAAATTTTAATATATTTAAAAGACTTTCCAGACACTGAGTATGCTATTGATTTGAAATTTAAATTAGATCTAATCAGTAATCAGCTCGCAGCAAAAGAAATGTATATTTCTAAATTTTATATTAAAACTAAGAAATGGATTCCAGCCATTAATAGATTGAAAAATATAGTAGAGAATTATGAAAATACTATTTTTATAGAAGAAGCCCTTCATCGACTAGTTGAAGTTTATTATACGGTAGGGCTAGAAGACGAAGCAAAACGCACGGCTACAGTCCTAGGATATAATTATAATTCTAGTGAGTGGTATGAGCAATCCTTTAAAATATTAAATAAAGATTATAAGATTAAAAAAGTTAAAAAAGCCAAGGGTGAAAAACTAATTAATAGAATGATTAAAAAATTAATAATAAAAAAAAAGTAAATGAAAAAAGACAAGAATGATTTAATTGAAAGTTTTAAAAAAAAACTAAAAATATATAAGAAATATAATAAACTATATCACTTAGAAGATAAACCAGCTATCACAGATGAAGAATTTGACAATCTTAAGAAAGAATTAATTCAACTAGAGAAAGACAATAGTTTTTTAAAAGCACATGGTTCAATTGAAAATATTTTAGGATCAACTCCATCTAATAAATTTAAAAAAATAAAGCATCTCAAAGCAATGCTTTCTTTGTCTAATGCTTTTGATAATTCTGACATGAGTGATTTTTTAAGCAAAATAAAAAATTTTTTAAATAATAAAGAATTAAATATTGAATTATCTTCCGAACCTAAAATTGATGGTATATCTGCCTCTTTAACTTATGAAAAAGGAGTTCTCATAAAAGGACTATCCAGGGGCGACGGAACAGTTGGAGAAGACATATTGGAAAACTTAAAAACAATTAATTCAATACCAAAACTTATAAAAAATAAAGAAATACCAGAACTATTGGAAGTAAGAGGTGAGGTATATATAGGGAAAAAAGATTTTGAAATTTTAAAAAATAATTTTGCAAATCCTAGAAATGCTGCTGGAGGATCATTGAGACAAAAAGATCCAAATGAGACTGCAAAAATACCACTAAAATTTTTTGCATATGGATTTGGAGTAATTAAACCCATGTCCTTAAAAACTCAGTCAGAATTTATTGCTAAATTAAAACAATGGGGATTTAATATCAATCCTCACAATAAAGAAGTTACTAGTTTAGAAGAAATTGAAAAACAACATACAAAAATTGAAGAAATTAGATCAAAATTCGATTACGATATTGATGGGTTGGTTTTTAAGGTCAACAATTTAGACTTGCAAAAAAGATTGGGCAATACATCTAATTCACCAAGATGGGCTATTGCATATAAGTTTTCTTCCGAAAAAGCTGTTACTAAAATTAGTGACATACAAATACAAGTAGGAAGGACGGGCGCTATAACTCCAGTTGCTAAAGTGGAACCGGTTACGGTAGGAGGTGTAGTTGTTTCTAACGCAACCTTGCACAATGAGGATGAAATATTAAGAAAGGATGTTCGAATAGGTGACACCATTACGATTCAAAGAGCAGGAGATGTAATTCCTCAAGTTGTTTCAGTAGATAAATCGAAAAGAGATAAAAAAAGTCAAAGATATATATTTCCTGACAAATGCTTATGTGGATCAAAAATTCAAAAAGAAATTAACACCAATACCAAAAAAGAAGATGCAGTGAGAAGGTGCAACAGGGGCTATGATTGCAGCTATACAGCTAAAGAGAAATTAAAGCATTTTGTTTCTAAGGAGGCATTTAATATTGATGGTTTGGGTAAGAAAGTTGTTGATCAATTTTGGGATTTAAAGCTTATAAAAAGACCTTCCGATATATTTAAACTTGACTTTAATAAAGCTAGCACTTTGGAAGGCTGGGGCAGCTTATCAATAAATAATTTAAAAACAGCAATTGAAAATGCAAAAAAAGTCTCATTAAATAGATTTATTTACTCAATAGGAATAAGACATATCGGGCAAGAAAATGCCAAAATTTTAGCTGGATTTTTCATATCAATAAATAAATTTTCAAATTTATTCAATCAAGTCAAAAGAAAGAGTGTTTTACAAAATTTGTCAAATCTTGATGGCATAGGAGAGACTCAAATTAAATCAATTGAAAGTTTTTTTTTAAATATCAAAAACCAAGAAGTTGTTAAATCTCTTATTGAGGAATTGAGTATAGAAAACTTTCAAGTAGCAAAAAAAAATGGAAAATTTGCAAATAAAACCTTGATGTTTACTGGTGGTTTTGAAAAAATAAGTAGATCAGAAGCAAAAGCATTGACTGAAAATAATGGAGGAAAAGTTCTGGGATCCATTTCGAAAAGGTTAGATATGTTAGTAGTAGGAAATTTAAAGCCCACGAAAAAAAAAATAGATAAAGCGAAAGAACTAAAAATACAAATAATTCAAGAAAACGAGTGGTATAAAGTATTAAATATTTAGATGATTAAAAAGCACAGAAAAGATATGTTCAAAAAAAATCAAAGCAGGCAGAAGAGATTAATGAAAAAAAAATTTTTATTTTCTTTAGGATTAACATTCTTAATTATCATTATTTTTGAATCAGGGTTAATTGTTGGCCAGTACAAAATTTTTCCATACTATCAAATACAATATGTAAAAAATATTGTAATGAATAAAGATCAAAATAAATTTAGCCGATACTCAGAATCTTACAGAGCAAGAAATATCGATGTAAATGAATTGGTAGAATGTCCAAAAAATGCAGACCTGATATTAATTAATGGGCAATCTAATGCCGGATCGTCAGTTAGAGCAAATGTAGTTAAATCTGATTTACACGTTATGTATTTTAATAAAAATTGTTACAAACTTGCTGAACCAGTTTTAGGTGCCACTGGATCTATGTCTTCTTTAACAAGTGAATTAGCTAGTAAGATCGATACTACCAAATCAATAATTTTTGTTAACAATGCATGGGGTGGAAGTTCCATAAAAGAATGGGCAGCAAAAGATTCAAAAATATCAAAATATACTAATGATAATTTAAAATATTTAATTGCAAATAAAAAATCTAAACTTAAGTTCTTTATTTGGATACATGGAGAAGACGATTCATTTTCAGGTATAAATTACATAGATGAATTTATGAACACAAAAAAAAACATTTTTAATAAAATTGCTAAAAAAGACTTAGCAAATTTGATAACTATTATTTCACAAACCTCAATTTGCTATGATACAAATCAATTGAAATTAAAATATGGTAAAAAAATATTTCAAGGCTCACCAGAAGACAAAAATCTCACAAAACAACAAAAACAGATTGCAATTCAATTAAAAAATACTGAATATATATCTTCAGATAAGTATAAAAGTGATTATAGATATGATGGCTGTCATTTTAATAAATTTGGTATAAATGCTTTAACTAACGATCTATCTGTAATAATAAATAGTAATGTTAAAAAAAACAATTAGTGTTTGCCTTATACCAGCACGAGGTGGATCAAAAAGAATAAAAAACAAAAATATCAAATACTTTTATGGAAAACCACTAATTGCCTATGCAATTGAAAAAGCACTTAATAGTAAATTATTTGATAAAGTCTATGTGTCCACGGACTCCAAAAAAATTGCATTAATTGCAAAAAGATATGATGCTGAAATTCCATTTTATCGTCCAAAAATATTCTCAAACGATGAAAGTTCAGACAATCAAGTAATTAATCATTTTTTAGATTTTGTAAAACAAAAAAATTTTGTGATAGGTAATCTTTGCTACTTATATCCGGTTACACCACTTTTGACCATCACTACTTTAAAAAAGTCTTATCAAATAATTAAAAAGGGAAAATTTCAAAAAGTAATAATGATTGGTAAATTTTCTTATCCAATACAAAGAGCGTTGACGAAAGGACCCAAACAAGAAATTAAATTTGTGTCAAAAAAGTTTTCTAAATTTAGGTCACAAGAATTAAAAGATTATTATCATGATGCTGGACAATGTTATTGGTTTAATATTAAAAAGTTAAAAAATAAAAAGATTAGTAATAATCTCAAAACTGCAGGTTTAGAGTTAAAATCACACGAATTTCATGATGTAGATACTCTAGAGGATTTAGAAGTCCTAAAAAGATTATTTAAAATTAAGAGATAGAAAATATAATTATTATGGATAATTTACTTAAAACTTTAATAGAAGATGAAAAAAGAGCTAATAAAAAACTCTATACTGCAGGTCCTTATTGGGATTATAAAAATAAAAAAACCATTTATCAATTAAAGATCAATCAGATTGACAATTTTAGAGGATTGAATTCTGGTGTTGGAACTAGTTATACCGACAATATTGTTTTAGATACAAGAAACGAATATAATTTAAAAGGTAGGCTTGTTTCTATTTTTACAAAAATACCAGTTATAAAAAAAATTTTCGAAGATCAATTGAATTTAACTTCGAACTATCTTGAAAATTTTTTGCTACTTCAAGCAACTTTGTTTAAAAATGATAAATTAGTCGACTACTTAATAAAAAAATATCGATTTATAAATACAACAGATTTTGGATGTGCTCAAAAATTCTTAAAAAATGATAAAGAATATTCATGCTTTTATTTAGAGATAGCAAATAGAGTGGAAAATATTAGTAAGCATATTAACATCGGCAAGTTGAAAAGCTATTTTGAAATAGGTGGCGGTTTTGGTGCGAATATACATTTTTTATTAAATAACTTTAGTAACATTAAGAAAGTTGTATATCTCGATGTGGTACCAAATATTTATGTAGGTACGAAATATTTAAAAAAAATGTTTGGAAAGTCCGTAGTTGATTACATAGACACAAGAGATCAAAAAAAAATAAAGTTTAAAAACAATGACGAAACTGAAATTTTATGCATAGCGCCATGGCAGATTGAAAATCTAGATATTAAATTTGATCATTTCCATAATGCCGCCTCGTTTGTAGAAATGCCTAATGATATTATAGAAAATTATACAAAATTTATTAAAAATAGTGCCAAATCAATTTCTTTGATAAGTTACGATTTATATGATGAAAATACATTTAATCCTGAAAAGTTGAATAAATTTTTTAATGACTCACTAGAAATTTATAAATACAATAAATTAATCGGTGACATAAAAAGAAAAGATACATATTTAATTAAAGGTTAAATTTATGGCAAAGGTAAAAATTTGGAATAAAAAAAACATTTCTTTAAAAAGCAAGGTTAAGCACTATCCGATTACGTCAATTTCAAGATCTATATTTTCTAAAAATTATTTTAAAAATTACAAAGAAGTAAAAAAAAAACATAAAGTTTTAGATATCGGAACTTATTATCTAAATAATCTTCTTCCATTTAAAGATAGGGGTTGTAAATTATTTGGTGTTGAAACAACTAAAGATGCGGTAGCTCTCTCAAAATTACTAAGAAAAAAATTGAAAATTAAATGCGCAATTAAATTGGGTTCAAATCAAGATTTAAGATTTAAGAATAATTATTTCGATTTCATTTTATCTCTAAATACCATTCATTATGAGGACTCCTTGGCAAATGTAAATTTAGCACTAAAAGAGATTTATAGAGTTTTAAAACCTGGAGGTTGCTTAATGGTTGAGACTAATGCTCCCAATCATAGTTTTAAACTCAACGCAAAAAAATACAAAAAAAATATATATATTCAAAAAAATAAAAAAGATTTTAGATTTAATCAAAAGTTTTTTTATTTTGAGACTAAAAAAGAGATAATAAAAATTTTCTCTAATTTTTTTTATAAAATTGAAGTTTCATTAGTTCAAGAAAAGTATCCAAAAAGAAGCTTGGCTTTTTTTGATATTAAATGTTTCAAAAAAAATTAAAAAATATGTTTATCTAATAAATATATTAAAAACCCCAAAGCCACTCCCGATATAATCCAAAAATATAAATCTTTCATATGTCATTGATAAACCGAGTTAAATTTGGTTTAAAATAATTTGGTCCCTTCATTACTTTCCCGTTTTCATTAAATATAGGTCTTCCATTATTATCTAGTTTACTCATATTTGATTTTTGCACTTCATTAAAACAATTATCTAAATCTATTCCAAATGCATGACCCGCTCCATAAGTTACATAGAGTATATCGGTTAATGCGTCAGCTATTTCTTTCAGATTTTTTTGTTCCATTGCTATTTTTAGTTCGTTTAACTCCTCTAAAATTAAATCATATCTGAGTTTTGTTATTTTTTCGTTTGGAAATTCTGCTTTATCTTTCACTTCTTGCCCAAAAGTTTGCATGAATTTTTTAACACTATTGAAATTGCTCATATAATCTCCATTTGTAAATTGTAGTTTGCTAATACAGGGTGTATTATAGATAGAATCAAAAATGAAATATAGAACAGAATTTGACAGTATTGGAAAAATAAAAGTTCCTGGTGATAAGTATTGGGGAGCGTCTACCGAAAGATCTAACAAATACTTTAATATAGGTGACGTTTTAGTTAAGCCCATAGTAATTCATTCGATAGCAATAGTAAAAAAAGCTGCTGCAATAATTAATTCTAAAAATAAAGATCTAGATTCGAAACTATCTAAATTTATTATTCGTGCGTCTGATGAAGTAATTAAAGGAAAACTAGATGAACACTTCCCCTTAAAAGTTTGGCAAACTGGCTCAGGAACTCAAACGAACATGAATGTAAATGAGGTAATTGCAAATAGAGCAATAGAAATGATGGGTGGAATATTAGGGACAAAAAAACCTGTGCATCCAAATGATCATGTAAATAAATCTCAATCAACAAATGATGTTTTTCCTACAGCAATGCATATTGCTATAGCTATCAAAACTAGACAAAAATTATTACCTTCACTTAAATTGTTAGAAAAAGAAATTGGAAAAAAAGTAAAAGAATTCAAAAAAATTGTTAAAGTTGGTAGAACGCATTTGCAGGACGCGACACCTTTAACCTTGGGTCAAGAATTTTCAGGTTATCAATCGCAACTTAAAAAAAGTATAGAAAGAATAGAGAAAGCATTACAAGAAATATATTTTTTAGCACAAGGGGGCACTGCTGTTGGAACGGGGCTAAATACAAAAAAAAATTTTGATAAAAAAATTGTTAGAGAAATTAGTAGAATTACAAAAATTCCATTTAAGGTTACAACAAATAAATTTGCCGCATTAGCAGCACATGATGAAATTGTAAATTTTTCAGGTGCACTTAATACGACGGCTGTAAGTTTAATGAAAATTGCTAATGATATTAGATTTTTAGGATCCGGACCTAGAGCCGGGTATGGAGAATTGATTTTACCTTCAAACGAACCTGGCTCATCTATAATGCCAGGAAAAGTAAATCCAACACAATCTGAAGCTGTTACAATGGTTTGTGTAAAAGTTATTGGCAATCATAACGGTATAACAATCGCGGGTTCTCACGGTCACTTTGAATTAAATGTATTTAAACCTTTAATTATTCATAACATTTTACAGTCTATTGAAATCATGAGTGACTCTACAAAAACATTTGCTCTTTATTGTGTGAAAGGAATTAAAGCTGATAAAAAAAGAATTAAATATTTATTGGATAATTCTTTAATGCTGGTCACAGCATTGGCTCCCAAAATTGGCTACGATAAAGCCGCCAACATAGCAAAACTTGCACATAAAAATGGAACGACCTTAAAGCAAGAAGTTATTAAATCAGGCGCTCTAAGCCAAAATGAATATGAAAAAGTGATGAATCCAATGACAATGACTAAACCGAAGTAAGTTATTCATAAATTTTTTTTAAAAAAAGCTTAATTTTTTTCTCTTCGAACATACCGCTAATGCTATCTTTGATAATTAGATTTTCAAAATGTTCTTTAAAATTATTTATGTCACTGTCTTCAAAGCTTTGATTGTTATTTAAAACTATTTCACTAAAATTAATTTTTCTTGATGTAATATTTAAATCACCTTTAATTTTCATATCTGAGCCTTGATCTCCTATTATGTTTATCTCCGCTATCTTTTTGAGAAATTTTTTCACATTTAATATTTGAGAGATTATTTCAAAATCGAAATATTGATAACCTTTATAATCTTTTAAAATACCACTTAAAGTCACATGGCCATCGATAAATTCAAAATAACTATTTTTTAATATTAAATTTCCGTTTTCAAAAAAAGCATTTATATTTACTTTATTGAGGTAATTTGATTGATAGTTTTTTTTAAGGTAATTAATTTTTACTTGACCATTGAGCATTTTATTAATTTTAATCACATCTTTTGAGTTTGCTAAAAACTGATAAAAATTTGATTTTAAATTATTTATATTTTTAATATTAAGAATTAAATTAAAATTAAAATATGGGCTAGTATTAATAATTCCATCAAATGATGTTCCTAGGAATGAATTTCTAAAAAGAGAATTCGTAATTTCTATTGCCTTTCCTTTTTCTTTTTTAAAATTGAATTGAAAATTGTTATCCAAGTTTTTTGATTTAATATTTCCAGTTATCAAATTTAAATTGCCTTTATCTAAAAAAACAATTGTTGATTGGGAACCTATGTCGGGTATTGTTACAATTAATTTATCTCTATCCTCTTTGACTATATATTTTAATACAATTTTGAGATTATTTAATAGTGCGTTTAAATAAAAATTATTTTTTTTATTATGAAAATTAAAATTTTTTAAGTTTATAATATTTTTTTTTTTATCTATAAATGATATTAAACTATTCGTAATCAGTATTTTATTATTTATATTTTTTATAAAATTAGGTAATAATTTTGATTTATTGATGTCATAAGTTATTTTAGAATTCTTTAATAAAATTTTTTTTATTTTTAATTTTTCGTAGTTATACAAATTTAAATATGGCAATATAACAATTAAAGAACTAGACTCGCTTTTAACTAGTCCTTTGGCAAAACTTAATCTTGATTCTTTAATATTTAATCTTGGTGTGGGCAACATTTGATAAGATACCTTAGAAAATTTTTTTATTTCCAAGTTATAATCCTCAGATAATGCATTTTCTATAAAATCCATTCTTTTTGAGTAATCAAAGGTTTTAGGAATTAATAAATAAATTAATAAAAAAGAACCAAAAATTATAAATATGTACCTTAAAAACAAAATTATGTTTATAAATTTTTTAACATTCTTAATATATTTGTAATTCTTAATGTTAATTAAATTAGAAAATATTTTTTTTATTTTATTAATCATTTTTATCTTATAACAAATGTGTATATAATTGAACAATTATACATTTATGAATTCTATTAACAGTTTGCTAGAGGGCTTGAACAAAGAGCAGAGAGAAGCAGTCCTTAATACAGAGGGACCTAATCTTGTAGTAGCCGGAGCTGGGTCAGGTAAAACCAGAGTATTAACCACTAGACTTGCTTATATTATTAATGAAAAAAAAGCTTGGCCAAATCAAATACTATGTGTGACTTTTACCAACAAGGCTGCGAAGGAAATGCAGAAAAGAGTAATGAGCTATGTCAAATCGGGTTCTAATGCAGTTCCTTGGCTAGGAACCTTCCACTCAATTAGTGTTAAATTTTTAAGAAGACATGCTGAAGCACTGGGCTTTAGAAGTAACTTTACAATTTTAGATACTGATGACCAAAAAAAATTAATCAGAAAAATATGTAAAGCTGAGAACCTTGATGCAAAAAAATATTCTCCGCAATTGATAATGTCTTTTATAGACAAATGGAAAAATAAAGGTTTGATGCCTAGTGACGTTAACATTAGAACGTTTAGTTCTTTAGAAAAGCCAATATTGAAAGTTTACACAATATATCAAAATAAGATAAAAGATTTGAATGCATGTGATTTTGGTGACCTGTTACTTTATTGTGTAAAGCTTTTTGAAGACAATGAAGATATAAGAAGTATATATCAAAAAAATTTCAAATATATTCTCGTTGACGAGTTTCAAGATACTAATTTTATTCAAAATAAATGGTTAAATCTTTTAGTCAATGAGTCAAAAAATATTTGCTGTGTAGGTGATGACGATCAATCTATTTATAGTTGGAGGGGAGCAGAGATTAAGAATTTCTTAACTTTTGATCAAATTTATGAAAACTGCAAAGTATTTAAGTTGGAACAAAATTATAGGTCAACAAAAAATATACTAGATACAGCCTCAGCTTTAATTTCACATAATTCCAACAGGGTTGGTAAAAAAATTTGGTCGGATAGCAAGAAAGGAGAAGCGGTAAAATTAAATTGTTATCAGACTGGGAAAGAGGAAGCCCAAGGTATCAGTGATACAATAGAACATAATTTAAAAAAAAAATATTCACTTAATAATATTTCAATACTTGTTAGAGCAATATATCAAACACGAGAATTTGAAGAAAGATTTTTAAAAGTAGGAATTGGATATAGAGTACTTGGTGGAACTAAATTTTATGAAAGGGCAGAAATAAAAGACGCCGTCTCTTATTTAAGAATAATAAATCAAAAATATGATGATTTGGCCCTAGAACGAATTATTGGGGTGCCGAGAAGAGGAATTGGTGAAAGCACTTTTAATTTACTCTATTCATTTGCAAGTAAAAATAAATTGTGCCTTGAAGATTCAATCATAAAAATGCTCGAGCAAAATCTTCTTAAGCCTAAAATTAAAAATAGCTTAACCCAATTAATTAATTTGATTAACAAATGGAGGAATGATTTAAAAAATAAAAAGCACTATGATCTAATGAAGCTAATTTTAGACGAGTCAGGTTATTCAGCAATGTTAAAGAATAAAAAAGATCTAGAAAATGAAAATAGATTAGAAAATTTAAAAGAGCTTATAAGAGCAATGCAAGATTACGATAATTTACAAAGTTTTTTAGAGCATGTTGCACTTGCAACATCTATAGACAAACAGTGGGAGGGTGAAAAAATTAACCTAATGACCATGCATGCTGCAAAAGGTCTTGAATTTGATGTTGTATTTTTACCTGGATGGGAAGAAGGATTATTTCCACATCAAAAATCTTTAGAGGAAAAAGGAGACCTTGCTTTAGAAGAAGAAAGAAGACTAGCTTATGTTGGTATAACAAGAGCTAAAAAAGAAGCTTTTTTATCTTTTGCTATGAAAAGATCTTACCACGGAGATTGGATGGATGCTTTGCCATCAAGATTTATTAATGAAATACCAGAAGAAAGTTTAGAAAAAAATGAATATAACGCTGTTAAAGAAATAGACGAATTTGACTTTAATCAAGACACTTCAATCGAATTTGATGAGGAGTATAGAAGCCCCGGTTGGGAAAGATTTAAAAAAAATAAATTGATTAAATGGAAAAAATAAGAAAAATAAAAAATTTTTTTAATATATTTAAAATTAACGCATATATAATTCCAAAAAATGATGAGTTTTTTAGTGAATACGTGCAAGAAAAAAAAGATAACTTAAGATTTGTAACTAATTTTACTGGATCATTCGGGTTTGCATTAATATTGAAAAATGATAATTACTTATTTGTTGATGGCAGATATACACTTCAAGCTAAATTTCAAAGCGGTAAAATGTTTAAAGTTATAACGATACCAAATAAATTACCCGAGGACATACTAAAAAATAAAAAATTAAAAATTGGTTTTGATCCAAAGCTTCATACAGAAATAAACTTACATCAATTATTTAACAAAACTAATTGTCAAATGGTACCAATAAAACAAAATCTGGTCGATAAAATTTGGAAAAGAAGATTAAATAACAGGTCTAATAAATTCTTTAAATTACACGATAGGGATGTCGGGCAATCATCAAATAAAAAAATAAACATTGTTGCTAATTTACTAATTAAAGAAAAATTAAATATGCAATTTATTACTGCACCTGAAAATGTTGCTTGGCTATTAAATATTAGGGGAAGTGACTCCAAATTTTCTCCCATACCAAATTGTTATGCCATGATTGATCATAAAAAAGATGTAAATCTTTTCTGTGACTTAACAAAAATAGATAAAAAGATAAGAAAATATTTACAAAATGTAAAAATAATAAATATTAATAATATTGAAAAATATTTATCTGAAATAAATAATAAAAAAATTCAAATAGACACATCAACATGTTCTGTTTTTTTTAACTTGATTATTAAAAAAAACAATCAATTATTTAAAAAATATGACTCTATCTATTCTCTTAAGTCAATTAAGAATAAAGTAGAAATTAAAAATACTATAAAATCTCATATTTTAGATGGAGCGGCTTTAACAAGATTTTTATTCTGGGTGAAAAAAAATTTTAAGAGAAAAAAAATCTCTGAATTAAGTGCAGAAAAAAAATTATTAACCTTTAGAAAGCAAAGTAGACACTTTAAATATTTAAGCTTTCCAACAATTTCAGGATCAGGCCCGAACGGAGCAATAGTCCATTATAAGGTTAACAAACAAACCAACAGATCACTTAAAGTTGGAGATTTGTACCTTGTGGACTCAGGTGGCCAATATAAGTACGGTACCACAGATGTGACAAGAACTATTTCTCTTGATAATCATCAAAGTAGAATAAAAAATATTTTTACCAGGGTTTTAAAAGGTCACATTGCGGTCGCAAACTACAAAATTACAAAAAATACAGTAGGCTCTGAAATAGATTATGTAGCTAGAAAATTTCTCAAACAAATTAATCTAGATTATTCTCATGGAACAGGCCATGGTGTTGGATATTTTTTGAACGTACATGAAGGCCCACATTCGATAACAAAAAAAAATAATGTTAAATTTAGCGAAGGTGTAATTGTTTCAAATGAACCTGGATATTATGAAGAGGGAAAATTTGGAATAAGAATTGAAAATCTTATAAGAGTTAAAAAAAATAATGGGTTGCAATTTGAAAATTTGACTATGGCCCCAATAGATCAATCTTTAATTGAAAAAAAATTGTTAAATGCAGGCGAATTAAAATGGCTTAACGCCTATCATAAAAAAGTTTTTAATAATTTAAAAAATTATATGAATAAATATGAGTTAATAGAATTGAAGAAATCTTGTTCAAGTATTTAACGATGCTACAGATAATGGAGACTCATTAACACACTCGGACCCTGAGCATGAAGTGTAAAAAATATTTAAAATTTTTTAGAAATTTTTATTTTTTACAATATCAATTATAGCTTTAGTTATGAAACTATTACCATAATCTGACAAATGAGAATAATCTATAAATTCAATTTTCTTTGTCATATAATCTTGTCAGAAAAACTAAAGGAAACCATCAACTCATTCCATTCTCTTTTTGATAATCCTGATTTTTCAGCCTCGACTTTTTCGCCTTTGACCATCTGCTGAATTACTTTCTTTCCTTTAGCGGAAACATGAACGGCGCCAACCCTGTAGTCTAAAAAGGCTGCATGAGTTATTGGTACCCATTTTTTAACCGTTTCAAGCATTGCTTCCGCATAAACTCTTATTTCATATTGGGCATGACTATCAGCTCTTAAAAATAAAAAATTTAAAAGATTAAGTAAATCTGTTTTCCAATACCACTGCGTGTAAGAATTTAATGTTAAATTCATTCTTGCCAGCTCTCTTGCTAGGCCACGTTTATTTTCATCAATTATCGTTCCATCGAATTTTTCATTAAGCATTTTTTCGTAGTTTCCATAAGTTCTTGTAGCATCATCTTTTAAAATTTTAAGCACCTCATCTGCTTGATCGCCAGATATTAGATCTCCTCTGCCTTGTCTATTAATTGTGGATTGGGCTGATAGCTGTTCTTTGGCTGGAATATAAAATTCTTTATCTAGAATAGAATATCTTGCTGAATATTCATTAACATTCGCAGTTCTATGTCTAATCCATTGTCTTGCAATAAATATTGGAAGTTTAACATGGTATTTTATCTCACACATCTCGAAAGGAGTGGAGTGCCAATGTCTCATTAAATATTTAATCAGTCCTTCATCTGTTGAGACTTTTTTTGTTCCTTTGCCGTAAGAAACTCGAGCAGATTGAACTATAGAAGTATCGTCACCCATATAATCAACTACTCTTACAAAACCATGGTCAAGTACTGGCAGAGCTTCGTAAAGAATTTTTTCTAATTCAGACGAGGTTACTCTTTTAGTCTCATGCTTTTGAGACTGTTGATCTGCAATTTCTTGCTTTTGTTCAGTTGTCAGTTTCATTTTGAATTAATTTGTTGAATCTCCTACTCAGTGTTTTATATTATAAACGTTGGTTTTCCAACTATGACGATAAACGAATTTCGTAATAACCATTACGGACGTGGGGGCAGTACCCACCACCTCCACCATTTACAACTTATGGGGGTGAATTAGGATCGACGGGTGTCTAAAAGTTATTCTTTCGTACGAGATGGTTCCGACGTAACGGGCCAATTTATAAATGCTAACGAAAGTTACGCACTTGCTGCATAATTAACTTTTAGTTAATTATAATAGCACGGTCTGGGGCACCGGGTAACAGAACGCCCCTAATAGATACGAGATTGCATAAGTACTTCAACACTTTTTAAGTAACGCAAACAGTTTGGCACACTGGTGGCACAATTAGAAAGGAAGTTTTGCAATGGCAACGATTACAAAAGTTAAGCAGAAGTTT
>Ga0114997_10001015_pt1 | contig 23252 bp, 20 predicted proteins | sample ArcticOcean_MG_C_2_FD_87045 | JGI IMG/M metagenome (GOLD analysis project Ga0114997, IMG submission 87045) | Marine microbial communities from western Arctic Ocean - ArcticOcean_MG_CB4_136 | ecosystem: Environmental > Aquatic > Marine > Oceanic | place: Arctic Ocean: Canada Basin | collected... | reverse complement strand
TTTGGTTAGAATTATGGCCTACGGAGTCAAAGTTAAAGAAGGTCAAATTGATGGTGTTAGAAGACCTGTCGATTGTAAGCATACATCTGATAAATAGAATGAGATAGTAAAATAACTAACAAGTAAAATCATTTATTAGAGCTTGCTATGTTTGATATCGCTTATATTATCTCAAACTGTGATTATGAATATTCATCTGATAAAAAAAATATCTAAAAGTTATTTTACAATGAAGACAAAGGATTGCTTACTTAGAGCTCTTTAAGGAAGTTATTATGCTTGATTAAAGCGTTCATAAAAACGAACGGGTTTTCTATAGACTTTTGTGCGAACAGTGGGAGCAAAAAAGCTCTATAGAATTAAATTTATATTAACCTTAATTAATCACTTTTTTATTTTTTACAAATTTTTCTAGCCACGTATCTTGTTCCCATAACATGTGCAAGATACTTTCTTTCGCCCTGTAGCCATGACTTTCTTTTGGTAGCATTACTAGCCGAGCTGTTGCACCTAAACCTTTTAAAGCATTAAAGTACCTTTCGGATTGCAGTGGATATGTTCCAGAATTATTATCGGCATCGCCGTGAATTAATAAAATCGGAGATTTTAGCTTATCTGCATGCATGAATGGTGACATATTGTAATAAACCTGTGGAGCTTCCCAATAGTTTCTTTCTTCACTTTGAAAACCAAATGGCGTCAGAGTTCTATTATAAGCACCGCTTCTCGCTATTCCAGCTGCAAAATAATTTGAATGAGAAAGTAAATTCGCAACCATAAAGGCACCATAACTATGACCCCCGACTGCAATTCTATTAATATCAACATAACCAAGACTATCTACTTTTTCTATTGCTGCTTTTGCATTATTGACCAGTTGATTTCTGAAATCATCATTAGGTTGCTCATCCCCTTCACCTACTATAGGAAAAGCGACATCATCTAAGACAGCATATCCTCTCGTTAACCAATAAATAGGCGAACCAGCATAAGGATATGTAAATTGATTTGGGTTTTTTGTTGTTTGTGATGCACTAGATTTATCCTTGTATTCTCTTGGGTAAGCCCACATAACCATTGGAAGTTTTTCTTTTTGGCTAAAATCATATCCCTCAGGTAAGTAAAGTGTTGCGGAAAGATCTAACCCGTCTTCTCTTTTATATTTAATTAATTCTTTGTAAACATTTTGAATACTTTTAAATGGGTTTACGAAATATGTAACCTGACTTAATTCTCCATCTAAGTTTCTAAAGTAATAATTAGGATATTCATTAGGAGATTCTATCCTTACAAAAAGTTTATTATCATCTGGGTTAAAACTTCTAAGTGACTCTTTTTTCCCTGGAGCACTTGACTGGTAAATTCTTTTCTTCTTTAAGGTACTTATTTTAAACTCATCTAGAAATGGAAATTGCCCATTCGACGAAAATCCATCTCCTATTAAATATAAGTTCTTATCTCTTAATACTAAAACATATTCTCCGTATATATTCCTTTCCTTTTCGAAATCACCAGGATCATTATACCTGTCTTGGTAATTTCGATCTGAGATAACTAATGGCTCTTTGGAAAGGTCAGAGGGATTGAAAAGATATGTTTTTTTATTTCGATTATTCCACCAATAATCAGAAACTATCGCAAGCGTATCATTGCACCAAGATGATTGATAATATCTATTTTGAGTTTTTAACATTGAAACCGGGTTTTTGTTAAAAGGTGCATCAAGTTGAAAAAGTTCATCCCTAAATTGAACTTCTTCTTTCGGATCTCCATTATCTAGAGCACTTACAAAACAAATTGAAGCAGGTTTGTCTAAGCGCCATTTAAAACTTCTCGCTCCCTTTCTAACCGCCATAAAACCTTTTGGTAGGTCTTCAATAAGCGGTATATCAGCCAGTATTTTTATTTTCTTATTGTTAGATTTATATATTATGTATTTTGATGGAAACCTATAATATGGCACTATGTATGAAAAAGGTTTTTTTATTATTGAGACTAGAACATATGCACCATCTGGAGAAAAGCTTATTTCCCTATGCATATCACTTTTTTTCCACAATCTTTTTTTCCCTTTTATAGATACTTTATAAAGATCGGACATCGCTAAAATTTCAAAGTTTTTTTCATCATTTTTATTTTTTAATAAATCCTGATATGTTCGATTTTGAGCTTTTTCACCATTATTGGTCGAAATTCTAGGACCAGCAGGTATTAAGTCATCCGCCAAAGTTATTGACTGTATTTTTGCGGGAACAAATTTTACTAGTAATGACTCGCTGTCTTTAAACCAGTTAATGACATTTCCCAAGTTCGCATTTAGCTTAGGAGCTGTTAGCCTTTTTAATTTTGAAGTTTTTAAGTCTAAAATCCAAAGTTCTAATCCTTCTTTAGTGGTATTTGTCATTGCGATTTTTGTTTGATCAGGAGACCATTCTATATTTGAAATCCTTGGGTCTGTTGGCATTCCTTTTACATCATAAATTTTTGAAGGATTATTTTCTAAAGACGAAATTTTTATGTTATTATAATAACTTACTCTGCTGCCGATGTTAGTTTTTGGATTGATTCTTAACCCAGCAAGTCGCATTTCTTTTTCAGATAACTCCTCAATCGTTTTGTACGTATCACGATAAAGGTAAACCATGTAGTTTTTATTATCATCAACTAAAACTCTTGGAGGCATGGTTACATCAATCAAATCAAGAATTTCTTTTGGCGGAACTTGATATTCTAGGCCTTCTTGTGCGTAGAGAGAAAAAAAGATTAAGTTAAAAAAAAGTAATTTTTTATAATTCATACGATTAAAATCTATTTAAAAAATTTTGGAAAGAGAACAGGTGTTTTATCTTTATACTTTATATAGTCCTTATCCTTACCCCAAGTTTCATCTGCATGATTCTCTAACAACGGAACACCGCTAACTTTTGTCAGCAGCCAAAAAACAAAAAAGGGCGATATCAGGCTAACAAATTGAACACCTTTTAGTACTGGAAAGGCAATAATTGCAATTCCAAGCCAAAGCACTATTTCTCCAAAATAATTAGGATGCCTTGATAATGACCATAACCCAGACTGGATAAACATTTTTGGGTTTTCTACTTTAAACTTTCTTTTTTGATAATCAGAGATTGATTCAAATAAAAATCCAAACACCCAAATACCACAACCAAAATAAAAATACAAACCTGGCTCTACTATAATTCTAGAACATATTGCAGTTAAACCAGCTACAGACGTTAAAAAAATCCACATCCCTTGCAAAGTCCAAGTTCTTAAAAATAAGGGGAAAGAAGTTTTCCATTCTTTAAAACGCCTATCTTCTTTATCCTTAAGAATTCTAAGAAATAAATAACTTCCTAGCCTTAATGCCCACAATAAAATAAAAGCGGTAACGACTAAAGACCTTACGTCTAATCTATTACCTAAAAATTGGTTTTTATAATAAAAGGCAGTAGTCGCTACTAAGATAAAAGTTAAGCTACCAGTTAAATCATAAAACCGCTCTGTTGACCAATAATATGAAGGCAGAAATACGAGCCATTGAATGAAGAACGTAGCTGACAAACAAAGAAAAATTACAGGAAAAGAACCCGAAATTAACCCCCCCTGCGCACTAGCTAAAGCAACTAAAATGCAAATACATGTGGAAATAATTATAGCAACATATGCTTGTAACGTATTATTCATTTTATAATTATAAAAACATTAGGTTAAACTAACCAATATGCTTTTTAAGAAATTGTTCCATTTTTCTGTAAAAGTCAAACTGATTTTCTTCATTATGGAAACCATGGCCTTCATCTTCTTTTAACATATATGGCACTTCTACACCCCTAGATTTAAGTGCTTCTACAATCTGATCGGACTCTGCTTGTTTTACCCTTGGATCATTAGCGCCTTGGGCTACAAATAAAGGGACTTTGATACTATCTACATGAAATATAGGAGATGCTGCTTCAAGAAGATCTTTTTCAGTTTCAGGGTCACCAATCATCTCATACATCATCTGCCTACCTAATTCCCAATACGGTGGAAGTGTTTCGAGAAGAGTGAAGATGTTTGATACTCCAACATAATCAACACCGCAGGCGTAGAGGTCAGGAGTAAAAGCCAGACCTGCTAAAGTTGCATATCCGCCATAAGATGCACCATAAATAGCAATTCTATTAGGATCCGCAATACCTTCATCGATAAGCCATTTCACACCATCGGTAATATCATCCTGCATGGACTTGCCCCATTCCTTAAAACTAATTTCCCAGAACTCTCTTCCATACCCTGTACTACCTCTAAAATTCATTTGGAGGACAGCAAATCCTCTGTTTGCTAAAAATTGTATCTGTGAATTATATCCCCAAGTATCTCTTGCCCAAGGACCACCATGCGGATTAACAACAACAGGTAGTTTCTTGCCCTCACTACCTTTAGGAATTGTAAGATAGCCATGAATGATCAACCCATCTCTTGAAGTATATTTTATGGGATTCATCTCAGCCATATGATTTTCATTCAACCATGGACTAACCTTTCCAAGGTCCGTCAGTTTATTTTCTTCAACATCATAAAAATAATATGTTCCTCGTGATTTATCACTGTATGTAACAATAATTGCCTTTGTTTCATCTTTTGAAAAACTAGTGATGCCAATTTCATATCCTGGTAATTGTGCCTTTAATTTTTTTTGAATATTCGCTCTCCAATCATCAAAAAATACTATATCTTTTTTTGCAACCGTATAACTAACACCAGTTAATACTTTCCTCTTTTTTGAAAACATTAAATTGCTAACATCCACTTCTTCATGTTCAAATATCAACTTACCCTCTTGCACATGATCAATATTGAATTTGTATATTGCAGTCTTATCTCTTCCTCTATTAGATGCAACATAAAGTTGTTTGTTATCAAAAGTAAAAAGTAAAGGTGATACACCCTCTTTAAAATTAGTGGTCAGAATAGATTTGAATTTTCCTGCTTCAGAATCCCTGTAGAGTAAACTTGTGCTAACACCATCACTAGTTGTTGCAATTCTTAATTTCCCATCATGATCTGTCATCCATCCTGATATATTGCCTGGGTTTTCTGCAATCATTGTCATTTCCCCAGTATTTACATTAACTCTGTATGGGTCAAATATTTGCTGATTACGTTTGTTTAAACCTAAAATTACATGTTCAGAATCTGCTTCTAAATCATCTATAATAGTCGCTTTTACATTCTTGAATGGTGTTAAGTCTATTTCATTAGAGCCATCTTTATTTACCGCATAAAAGTGAATATTCTCATCACCCCCATCATCTTTCACATATCCTATCCTTTCATCACCAAGCCAACCAAAACCATATATACTTCGCTCTTCCGATGAAGTTAATCTTCTTTCAACATCTGTTTTAATATTTACAACATAAATATTCATCCTTGTTTTCCAGGGTTTCATATACGCAATATGACTTCCGTCAGGTGATATACTAAAAGACGATTTTTCAGGATTCCGAAAAAAATCCTCTATAGGAATTAAAGGTGTTTTGTTTTCCATTTAATTACATCCGATAAGAATTATAAATAAATTGCATTTATTCTGTTTATTTGTTGAGATTAATTTGAAAAAATAAAATTAGAACAATTTTCTTAGACTTATTTAGCTGGGTAGAAATGTCAGAAAAAATATAATTATAAATTTAACTTTTAATGTTAACTAAATCTAACAAATAGGCATACTCAAGAGCGATTTCCTTATAAATTTTAAATCTTCCAGACTTACCACCGTGCCCGGCATCCATATTCATATAGAGATATAATTTATTATTGCCTTCCCAAAAGTCCCTTAATTTTGCGACATATTTAAGTGGTTCCCAATATTGAACCTGTGAATCGAAAAACCCCGAAGTAACCAAAATATTTGGGTGTTTTTTCTTCTCAATTTGATCATATGGGGAATATGATAACATATAGTGATAGTATTCTTCTTCACGTGGATCACCCCACTCATCCCACTCGTTAGAAGTAAGTGGTATTGATGAATCTAACATCGTGGTCACAACATCAACAAATGGCACAGCAGTAATAGCGCCTTTCCATAGATCAGGCTCCATATTAACTACAGCACTAATCAATAGACCGCCGGCGCTACCTCCCGAACAAAATAATTGATCAGGCGAAGTATATTTTTTATTGACCAAGTGCTTACCCGCATCGATAAAATCATAAAAAGTATTCTTCTTTTTTAAAAGTTTGCCATCTTCATACGACTGCCTGCCAAAAATCTGGCTTCCTCTAACATTTGTTAGAGCATAAATAATTCCGCGATCTAACAAACTTAACCTTGCAGAACTAAAGTAAGGGTCTGATGTTGAACCGTAAGAACCATATGAATATAATAGAAGCGGTTGAGCCCCCTCCTTTTTTAAATCTTTACGATAAACCAAATAAATAGGGATTTTTTCACCATCTCTAGCAGTGGCATAAATAGTTTCTGCATCATAAAGACTTTGATCATACCCTTTTCCAATTACCTCGCTTTGTTTAAGCAGTTTTTTATCTTGGGTGTCCATGTTATAATCATAAACAGAAGATGGTGTTAACATTGAAGAATAACTATATCTTAAAATATTAGAATCATATTCCTCATTTGTAGAAATGTATGCTGAGTAAGTGCCTTCTTCAAAATTAATATATCTATCATCACCAGATATCATATTTTTTATTCTAATCGCCCTCAATCCATCTTTTCTCTCACTAAATACTAAATGATTTTTAAAAATTTCTAGTCCTAAAAGATGGACATCTTTACGATGGGCGATGACTTCTTCCCAGTTTGATATACCAGTCGCACTTATTTTCGTTCGCATTAAACGATTATTTGGAGCTTCTTTGTTTGATATTATGTAAAAATAGTTTTCATAATGTTGAATATCGTACTCATGTTTCTTGCCCCTAGGCGAAAAGTTAACAAACTGACCGTCAGGTTCATTCGCGTTTAAAATATGATAGTCACTAACTAAAGTACTACTGTTATAAATAATAATATATTGACCTGATTTTGAACGATAAACACCATTGTAATATGTTTCATCTTTTTCAAAATACATAAGAACGTCTTCTTTATAATCCGTTTTAATCTTGTGTCTAAATATTTTTTCTCCTAGAAGCGTAACTTTATTTTTTGAAGTGTAAAATACTGTGCTATTATCGTTAGCCCAAGCCGCACCACCTGAGGTATTTGGAATGGTTTGTTCTAAAACATTCCCAGACACTAGATTTTTAAAATATATATTATAATAGCGCCTGCTAAGAGTATCAACACCATACGATAACCATTGATTATTAGGACTTATAGACATCCCACCAATTGCAAAATAATCATGCCCTTCCGCTAAAATATTTACATCTAAAATAATTTCTTCATCATTTTTTAGACTCTTATATTTTCGACAATATATGGGATACTCTTTACCTTCCTCGTAACGAGAATAATAATAGTACTTGTTTTCAAAATAGGGCACAGACTCATCATCTTTTTTAATGCGACCAACCATCTCATCATATAGAGTTTTTTGCAACGGCTTTGTATGCTTTAAACTATTTTCTAAATACTCTGTCTCCTTGCCAATATAATCAACGACATTCTGAGTTTGGTCATCGTATTTCTCTGCAGATTTTTGCTCATCTGTTAAACGCATCCAGTAATAATTATCAGTTCTTACATGCCCATGCGTTTGCATATCTTTAGGAATTTTTTTTACATCGGGTGGTAATATATTATTTGAACATGAACTCATAATTAAACCGAATATTGCTATATAGTATCTCAAATGTTACGAATGTACAAATAAATTGCTCCGGAGGAGGGACTCGAACCCCCGACAAAGTGATTAACAGTCACCTGCTCTACCAACTGAGCTACTCCGGAATATAAATTTTGTATTTTTAAATATCAAAAAGAGGAAGGAATTTAGTTCGTTTTTGTTTTATAGTAACATAAAAGGTGTACATTTTTTAATTTTTTAATTTTAACTAATATTCATGATATAAAAGTTATTTTTGATTTAGATTCGATAAATGTTTTAAAAATATGAGCAAAGCACGAACAAATCTTCCGCAACGATTATTAGAGTATTCTTCAATTCAGGACTACTCTTTATACTCACATATTGATCAAGCCGTTTGGCGCTACGTTATGAAAATATCTATTCCTTTTTTTAAAAAAAACGCTCAAGAATCATACCTCGAAGGACTGCGAAAAGTAGGCATTCCAATAAAAAACATTCCAAAAATCGATGAGATGGATAAAAAACTAGATGACTTTGGTTGGGGTGCTGTAAGTGTAAAAGGGTTCATACCACCCATTATATTTATGGAGTTTTTAGCAAGAAAGGTTCTTCCCGTTGCTGTTGATATAAGAACAAGTAATCATATCACATATACCCCTGCTCCGGATATAATTCATGAAGCAGCTGGACACGCTCCAATAATTGCAAATAAAGACTATGCCGACTATTTATGCTCATATGGGGAAATAGCACAGAAAGCAATTGAATCAAAAAGTGATTCAAAACAATATGAAGTAGTTAGAGACCTTTCAATTTCTAAAGACAACCCAAATATAAACTCTAAAATTTTAAAAAAAATTGAACACGAATTTGAAATGTTATCTAATCAAAAAATATGGTTGAGTGAGGCAAGCGAACTCGCAAGAATGAACTGGTGGACAATTGAATATGGCTTGATAGGTAATTCATTTAATCAAAAAATTTATGGAGCAGGCCTATTGTCCTCGATCGCTGAAAGTGTTACCTGTTTAAAAGATACTGTAAAAAAAATACCGATTAGCTTAGACTGCATAAATCAAGATTATAATATTACCAAACCGCAACCACAACTTTTCGTGACGAAAAGCTTTAAAAAATTGAAAAGTATGTTGACCGATTATAGTAGCACAATGGCATATGTCACTGGCGGTAAAACAGCCGTAGAAAAAGCTATTTTATCAGAAAATACGACAACTACAGTTTTTGATTCTGGGCTACAGATATCAGGAATTTTAAGTAAATGTATTTATAATAAAAAAGGTGATCCGTCATATTTGAATTACCTTGGGAAGACTCAACTATGTTACGACAATTCTGAAATAGATGGTCATGGAACAACAACTCATACTGACGGTTATGGCGCGGCACTTGGAAATGTGGTGCCATTAAATAAATCACTTTATGAATTAAATGATGAAGAATTAAAAACGATTAACGTTGAATGTGGAAAGCTTTCAAAAATAAAATTTTACAATGATTTAATTGTTTCAGGCATGATAAAAAATATAATCAAATTCAAAGGTAAGCCCATTTTAATAAAATTAGATAATGCCTACGTAAAATTTAAAGATAAAGTATTATTTGAACCAGAATGGGGCTCTTATGATCTCGCATGCGGAAATAAAATAGTCTCAATTTTTGGTGGCCCAGCTGATTGGAATAATTATCAAACTTTGGAGATAATTAAAAAAGATATTTCGTACCATTCATCTAACCTGACAAAAAACACTGAACACTTAAATCAGTTATATGGGAAAGTTGAAAACTTTAAAAATGAAAAAGCACCCAGCAAAAATTATGTACCCATACTTAAAATTTTATATAAGGATTATCGTAAAGAATGGCTTTTATGTATGATTATTTATGAGATTATTTATAGCGATCCAACTATTGCGAACGAAATACAGTTTTTAAGAGATCATTTAATAAAGTTTAAGTCTGATTTGCAACTGAAAAATGCAATAGAAAGAGGAATAGAACTAATTGAGATTTAAAGTGAACTTAATAATCATTTCTTTATATTTGAATCATAATGAAAACTAAGCTTTCGGATTATGTTTTCGGGCAAACTTGGTAATTCCGATCTTGGTATTAAAAAAGTTGTTAAGCTGCTTAGGTCTTCAAATACTCTGTGTTTAGTTAATGCTTTTTTCAAATAAGACGAACCGACAGAACCTCCCGTTCCTATTTTTTTGCCTATCATTCTTGTCGCTAACAAATGATGTCTATATCTCCAAGTAGTAAGAAGCTCATCAAGATCAATTAATTTGCTTAAGAACCTGTAAGGATTATGTAATATCGGTTGATCTCGATATAATAAAATTAAAAGTGCTGCATGCGTAGCTTTATATGACAATCTAAATTGGCCACTATTAGTCATTTTTAAAAAAACTGATTCATCAAAAAATGAATTAAACATTTTTTCTGTTGAATTATACTGGCTATAATAACTTTCTCTTTCGTCATCTGAGAGGTTTTCATTTTTTTCTATGATTTTTTTATCATTTAAAATCATTTTTTTCACAGCTTTTTTATATTGATCCCAAAAATTATAATCTTCGGATATTAGAAAAGGTGTCCTTTCAAGCCATTTTTCAACAAAAACAAATAAAGATTCTGAATTTTCAGAACTTTCAACATCCTTAAATTCATTTTTGTGTATTTTATCTTTATAATCTTTCCCTCCATAAGCATGTCGCTCATTTTTTAGAAGCCCTATTTTATTCTCGATCATTCTAAATTGCCCGCTCTGAAACCCAGAAGCTGGAGTCAACAAATCTCTAAATTCTAAGAAATCCATAGGTGTCATTGTTTCTAAAATTTTAATCTGATCAATTAATAGTTGAATTATTTCATTAATTCTATGAAGCCTACTAACAACAGTACCAATTTTTGACTCATCAACCATTTTAAGCTTGAAAACTTCAAAAATTGAATCGATTTCGTATAATATTTGTTTAAACCAAAGCTCATATACCTGATGCGTAATTATAAAAAGCATCTCGTCATGCGCATTTTTACCCATTTTGTCACTAACTAACTCTTGCGATTTTAGTAGTGAGTTTAATTTTAAATAATCGCGGTAATTTGGAGTGTTTTTCTTATTTTTCATTATTATTGGTTTTTAGCGGTTATAACGAGCCTACTAATTTCAAAATTACATTTCTTTTTCTGCTTTAAGCGATAAACCATCAATAAACATACCTGAATCACATTGCTTTTGAGTAATATATACTATACCATTATTCTTATGAGGTTCAGCATAAGTAGCATGTATTGACTTAAGCCCCCCTAACCACCACCTTGAATCTTGGATATATACGAGATCACCTTTTTTTGCATTCAAAATCTTCATATCATCTTCTGAAAAAGAGACCATATCTTTTTGCAAATCTTTAATCTTATAATTAACTACAACAGGTTTTCCAATTGATTCATTGACCTCAGAACCTTTAAAAATATTTTTAAGTTTGTGAACATCAAATATGGTTAATCCAGTAAGGTTTTTATTGGGGTTTGGCTTTGTAAACAATGTCACAATCACACCTACACCAGCACATACAACAAGATTATACAATGCTCCGATATAAGAGTAGCCTCTTCCCGGTCTAAACTCTATTCCATGTGAAAAAGGACTAACAAGCGATGGGTATATTTGACCGAGGATCATTAAAAAAGCACCAACAACAAATGTGGCAATTACCGCAGCTGATGTAAATCTTCTCCAAAAAATACCTAAAAATACGCCAACGACTAACGGAGGAGTAAATGTTGAATGAAACCAACCATGGGCTTCATATATTGAATCAAAAGAATTAAAAAATGGAACCAAGCAGACTGCAATTACTTTTACCAAAACAGAAGCAAGCCTTGCTAGCTTTAATTGCTCCTCATCAGACCCTCTGTTTTTGGTTAAAGGCCTATAAATATCATTAATAATTACTGAAGAGGAGGCATTTACTAATGTGTCTGAGGTTGACATAAGCGCAGCACACAATGCCGCGATTACAAAGCCAAATACCCCAGGTGAGGTAACTAAGTTAGCAACCGTTACAAAAACATCGTTTGGAGCAAGGTCAGCAGGAATAGGACTATCAGAACCCATAGCGTTAACGATGGCTTTTCCTATCCATCCAGCATTTGAAACCACGATTGCTGATACTGGCAAAATAACCAATACATTAAATGCTGCGGCTTTCCTTCCCTCATGAACGCTTCTAGCAGCCATAAACCGCATGATTAAACCTTGGTTTAAAAATAAAAACCCGATAGACCCAGCAATACCATCTTGCCAAAATATACCTACAAAATTAAAATCAGGGGGTGAGTTAAAATTAGCGAGAGGAAGCTTTTCTGCCGGGGAAAGATTATTCCACAATGCTTTTAACCCAGATGAATAAGATGTGTTATCAGCTAAAAAATTAAGTCCTAAATAAAACAGTAATAACCCAGCGAAGATTAAAATAAATCCTTGTATCAAATCCGTAAAGATAACTGAAGTTTGCCCCCCAAAATGCATATAGATAGTAGTAGCAATTGCAATTAAAATCACTGTGAGCATTAATGGGATTCCATATATTTTGTAAAGAGCAGTCGCTAGAGTAAGAAACTGAATAGCAATGTATCCTATCATATACATTAATATCATAAAAGTAGCAAGGTATCTTGCTTCACGACTAAACCTGCGTTCAAAATATTCAGGTATCGAACCAAGTCTTAAATAATAAATTATTGGAAGCCAGCCGAATAAAAACAATGGCATAAAAAACCAATCGTTCATATAGGTCATGGTGGATGAGAACCCATACTGATATGCTTTGGTAGAATATTTAACGAAACTATGAGAACCGATTCCAGTGGCAACTATTGATATCGTTATGAGCCACCATGCAAATCGCCTTCCACCAAAAAAATAATCAGATGTTGTTTTACTATATTTACCAAAATAAGCGCCAAAGCCCATTACTATTGCAAAATAAGCGAGTATTACTATTCTATCTAAATTCGTTCCTAAAATATTTTCCATTAAACACTCTCAACCGCTAAATAAATAAAAAAAGCATGTATAAAGGCATAAAAAAAATATCCATAGAACAATACCCAAATCCATTTCTTATGTACTGGATCATTTACACGCAGAGCCCCTGTTTTAAATATTAAAAGAGTACCAAGTAAAAAAGATACACCCCCGATACCATAGAGATATATAAATGGTAACCATGTTTGATAAAAATTCATTTAGATAAATCCATATTTTCAAAAAACGGTTTTAATTCAGCATAGGTGTCTTGCAAACCCTGTACATGAACTTTTGTATTACCAATAGCAGGCATAAAATTAGTGTCACCATTCCATCTTGGAACAATATGGAAATGCAGGTGCTCAGCAATACCTGCTCCTGCTGATGCACCGATATTAGAACCAAAGTTAAACCCTTCTGCATTCATTTTTTTTCTAATTATGCTCATCGATAAAGAAGAAATATTCATTATTTCAGATAAGGCAACACTTTTTAAATCCTCTGGCTTATCAATAACTTCGTAAGGAATAACCATTATATGACCATTGCCATAGGGATAAAGATTCATGCAAACAAATGAATAATCACCTCTAAAAAGTATCATATTTTCTTCATCGGTCCCCTTTTCTAATTTTTGGGAAAAAGTTCCTTTAAGATTTTTTTTGGGAGCACGAACATATTCCATGCGCCATGGAGCCCATAAATTATTCATTATGATAAACCCTTAAGATAGCTATTCTCATATTATTCTAATATTGCTGCAAAAAAAATTCTTTAAAAATGTAATCTTTTAAAATAGTCACATATGGTGTTATTTAATATAGCAAGTTTAAATATATGCATAGCAGCTCTAATTAAGCTCTAACCTATTTGCGTCATTAATATACTTCCGCAAAGCGGGGATAATATATAAACCTTCTAAATCATAATTTTTGAAACAACTCGCAAGTGTATTTAATCTTTGCTCAATTGGTTTAACATTATTTATCACTATGACTTTTTTTTCGTTTACAATACAGTCACCACCTGAAAAGTCACCTTTGCCTTTCATGATTTTTATATTGAGCTTTTCCGCTAATGAGTGAAATTCTTCTAATAGTTCTTTATCCTTCAATTATAACAAATCCTTGTGACCTTTTTTATCGAGCCAGTTAACAAAATTTTTCACTTTTTCAGCTTTGTCTCTAGGCACAATTAATGTTGCGTCGTTAGTATTCACAACAACAAGGTTATCTACACCAATAATAGCCGTAAACCTATCATTGGATTGAATGAAATTATTCTCACCTCCCATTACCGCTCCTAAGCCCCTTACAACATTATCTTTATCTTTTTTTGAAAAAATATCATATAGCGCATCCCAAGAACCTAGATCATTCCATTCAAAATCAGCAGGTACAACAAAAATATTGTTGGCTTTTTCCATTAAACCATAATCAATTGATTGAGGAACGATACTTTCCCAGATATCATCAAATGAAGATGATTCTGCTAAGCATTTACCAATTTTTTTCATAGCATCATGCAAATCTGGCATATGCTTTTCAAGAGAAGATAATAGAGTATTTACTTTCCAAACAAAAATTCCAGCATTCCACAAAAAATCTCCGCTTTTTATAAACCTTTTTGCTAAGGTCTTGTGTGGTTTTTCTGCAAAAGTTTTAACGTGGTATCCTGGGTCACTGTTAGAATTGCGCTCATATTGTATATAGCCATATCCAGTACTCGGATAAGTCGGCTTTATTCCGATTGTGATCAGGCTTTCTTCTTTTTCTAAAATACTAAAAGCATTACTAAGTGATTTTTCAAAATTATTATGCCCTACTATTAAATGGTCGGCTGGAAAAACACCCATAATTGCATGCTTTTCTTTCATATGAATTTTTTGAGCGACTAGTGCAATCGCTGGAGCTGTATTCTTTGCGCTCGGTTCAATAATTATATTTTCAGGTTTAATATTAGTCGTTGTTTCAAGTATCCGGTTGTAAAGCTCTTTTCTCGTTATAATATAAATTTCTGATGTTGATTTTAATTTTCTTAATCTATCTACAGTAATCTGTAGCATTGAATTGTCACCTACAATATTTAATAATTGTTTAGGATTATTTTTTCTGCTAAAAGGCCAAAACCTAGTACCGCTGCCGCCTGCTAAAATCACACAATGCATCTAATGCTCATTAAGCTTTATGTTCGCTATTTCCATATCCCAATTACTCCTTATAGAAATTGTATCTGGTATAATCTCAAACCATTCTGAAGACTTATAAGGACTTAAATATCCAAAAGAATATTTATTATTTTTATCTAAGTCTTGATAAAACATCAGAGAATAAACCCCTTCAGGTATTTTATTGATTTTAAACGATGAATCAGAATTTACATAAACGTCATAAAAATAAGACTCTTTTTCCAAAGAATTTAATCTTGCAGTAATAGAATTAGGGTAAGGTGACATTATATCTCCTATCAGATTACCAAATTTTTCAAATTTAGATGTCTTAAACTTGATAATCATTGTTGAATCTTCGATACTGCGACCCGCACCTAATTTTAGATGATCTCTAACTATATTTATAGAATACTCCATCTCTGGCAACCAGTTTTTAATTGGATCTAATTGATAATGCATTGGACTAATCTGATTCAAGTTGAAATCAATAATCGAAGAATCTTTTAATAAAGAGAAAGCTTTATCCATTTCTCCTTCATAAATGATTTTTGAAAAATAGATATCAAACGATTTAATATTTTCTTCTTCAATGTTTAAAGTTGAAACTTTGTCATAATTATTAATTTTTAGATATGTTGTATCATGAAATGTTTTAGTCCTGGCTAAAACTACTGCAGAATCAATAACCATTACCCCATTTTCAAATACTGATTTGACATTAATTAATGTTTTTATATCTGTACTAATTGAATCCTCTAATAAAAAGTGTACTATTTTACTATCTTTATTATCGATAAAAGTTCTAGTCTGAATATTATTTTCTCCATATTCAATACTAACAAGAATAGATTTTTCAAAATTATTGATAGGATTATCAAAGGTTACCAAACCCCTTTTATTATTTACCCACTTACCATTTACAACATTTGCAGATTGTGGAGTATCTGGGAAAAAAATATTAATATTATTTATTACTGAATTTGAGGAATCAATTTGTATTCTTTTAAAAAAAGGGACTCCATAAATAGAAGAATGGGGTTCTATCGAAGATCCAAAACTTGCCCTGTCTACAGCTAAAATTTTGTACGAACCATTAGATAAGTAATTAAACTTATAAACACCCTTATCATTTGCATCTATGCTATAATCAGGTAAACGCTTAAAAAAGCCACTTTGATCTGTTGAATCTTTTATTTTCCATAACAGACATGATGATTCTCCGTCATAAAATATTCGGCCACTCAATTCGGACATGTCAATGATATTCCCAGTAGAAAAAGCTAATTGGATACCTTCATTTATGGAAACTCCATTTTCATCTTTTAAATCCCTATTGATGAGCAATATATATGTTTGATTATCTAAGAGGCTATCTGGTAGGGATATAATCAATTTTTTACCTTTGTACTTCACTGATATTGGTGCTGAGGTTTTAGGTAAAATGCTTATTGCATTAGCTATTGATTTCTCAAGCAGATACTCTGAAAAAACTAATTCAACTTTTTTCATTGAGAAATTTGTAGTACCACTTTCAGGAATTGAAAATAATAAAGTTGGTGGCAGGTCGTCTTTTGGCCCTCCAGGAGGAGCCTGAATTGCTGCACACGAATAAATATTACAAATGCAATATAGGACAAAGAAAAAAAGAATAATTGTTTTGCTATTAAATAACTTCATTAATATTAGACATATCTAATTTAAAGGAGCCTGACATTAAGTCTAAAGTATTCTAATATGCCATTAGTACCATCATATATAAAAAAACTAAAAAAGTATAAACCAGGAAAGTCCGTACAAGAAGCAGAATTGAATAACGACGGAATAAAATATATAAAACTATCGTCGAATGAAAATCCTCTTGGAGCTAGCCCCCTTGCAATAAAAGCAATTGAAGAAACATATAAAAATTTAAATAGATATCCTGATGCCTCAGGATATCTACTAAGGAGTAAACTAGCAAAAAAATTCAAAGTTGAAATAGGGAATGTCACTATAGGTTCAGGTTCCGAAGGCATAATGTCAACAATAATGAGGACATTCTTATTAAATGATGATGAAATAATTGGGGCAGAGGGTTCTTTTATTGGTTTCCGTGTTCTAGCAAATGCATCAGGAAGAAAAATTATTTGGGTTCCAATGAAAGAAAGAAAGTATGATCTCCAAAGAATGGCAAAAAAAATCACAGATTATACAAAAATAATTTATATAGCAAACCCTGATAACCCGATGGGAACATATATTACTAAATCTGACTTTGATGCATTTTATAATCATGTCCCTGAAAGAGTTCTAATTATTCTAGATGAAGCGTATTATGAATATGCTAAACACCAACATGATTATCCTGATTCAATGTTTTACCGTTATAATAACGTGATTACTTTACGAACATTTTCCAAAGCATATGGACTCGGTGGTTTAAGATTAGGTTATGGATTTGCTCACAAAGACCTTATTGAGAACATAAACAAAGTAAAACCGCCATTTGAGCCCTCTATGCCAGCTCAAGCTGCAGGGATAGCGGCACTTGATGACACTGATTTTTTAGAAAAAACAATTCATGAAAATCAAAAAGAAAGATTATACTTATTAAGTGAGTTTAAATCTTTAAATATTAAATTCATTATTAGCTATACAAATTTTATCACTACGATATGGGATGATAGTGATGTTGCGGAGGTAATAGTCACTAAACTTTTAAATAAGGGTATTATTGTTCGAAAACTGTCCTCATTTGGATGGCAAAACTGTATTAGAATATCTATTGGAACATCTGAAGAAAACTTGACTTTAATTAACGCTCTAGAATCAATCGTCCAATAAAATAATATATGGAAACTTTTAAAATTAGCGGATTCGACCATTGTGAGTTATATGTTGGAAATGCAAAGCAAGCTGCACATTACTACCAACATGCTCTTGGTTTTACACCTGTTTCATACTCAGGATTAGAAACAGGAAGTCGTGAAAAAGTCAGTTATGTAATGCAACAAAATCAAGTGAAATTTGTTTTAAGCTCGCCATTAGTTGCAGGAACAGATATCGGAAGACATATAGATCGACATGGTGACGGCGTGAAAGACGTTTCTTTTTCAGTTGATAATGCAGAAAAAGCATGGAAAGAGACAACCGATAGAGGAGCAAAAAGCGTAATAAAACCAAAATTGATTAAAGATCGTAATGGTGAAGCAATGATAGCAACCATCCAAACATACGGAGATACGACACACACTTTTGTTGATAGGTCTAAATACAATGGTTCATTTTTACCTGGTTATGAAAACATCCATCCATTAAATACTGGCATTTCTACTGGCATTATTCACATCGATCATATTGTTGGAAACCAAGCAGACGGTGATATGAAAAAAGTTTGTGAATTTTATGAAAAAATTTTTGGCTGGCATCGGTTTTGGTCTGTTGATGACAAAGACGTTTCTACAAAATACAGTTCGCTCAGATCTATTGTTATGTCAAATAAAAATGAAATAGTAAAAATGCCCATCAACGAGCCTGCCAATGGTTTGAAAAAATCCCAAATTCAAGAATATATCGACTTTTACAATGGCCCAGGAGTTCAGCATATCGCAATGTCTACAAAAGATATAGTTAGTACTGTTAAAAAATTGAAATCAAATGGAGTTCAGTTTCTTCCTACACCCAAATCCTATTATGAAGACCTATCAAGTAGAATAGATGATATTCAAGAAGATTTAAATGAAATAGCTGAGTTGGGGATTTTAATAGACAGCGATGAAAAAGGCTATATGCTACAAATATTTACGAAACCGATTCAAGATCGCCCAACCTTATTTTATGAAATAATTCAAAGAAAGGGTTCTAATAGCTTTGGTAAAGGAAACTTTAAAGCATTATTTGAATCAATTGAACGAGAACAAAGTCAGCGAGGAAATCTTTAAAATAATGAAATTATTAACCTATAAAGAACAATTAAACTCAGACCAGACTTTCGGATTTAAAATGGGTGATAGAATAATTAACGTTTATGATTCTTCTAAGCACATCAAAGAAAAACTTAAAGATGAAAAATTTTTATCTATACCTCGATCATTAAAAAGTGCGCTCCTTGCATGGGATAAGAATTTTCTATTGCTCAAAGAGCTAGAGAATAAAGTTAAGCAACTCGATAACAGCCTGTTCTCAATCAAAGAATCTGATGCAATAATTTTACCCCCTATTCCTAATCCGCCTGCTTTTAGAGATTTTTATGCGTTTGAGCAACATGTTCGTGCTGCAAGAAAACTTAGAGGATTAGAAATGAATCCAGATTGGTATAAACTGGCTATATTTTATTTTTCAAACCCAAATTGTTGCTTTGGACATAATCAAAATATCCCATACCCACTTGGGACAACTGAACTTGATTACGAATTAGAATTCGCAATTATCATAGGTAATGGTGGTTCTAATATTAAATCAGAAAATGCTGATAGTGTCATCGCTGGTTATACTATTTTGAATGATTGGTCTTCTCGGAACCTTCAAAGAGAAGAAATGCCGATGAGCCTTGGCCCTGCAAAAGGAAAAGATTTTGCATCAAGTTTTGGCCCTTATATGGTTACTCCAGATGAAATTGAAAATGATTGGGATGGGAAGGGAAAACTACACTTAAGAATGACCTGCCATGTAAACGGAAAACTCATTTCAGATGGGAACACAAATGATCTTTATCACTCCTTTGGCGATATGATTGAACGAGCAAGTATGAACACAAAATTAGTACCTGGAGAATATATTGGCTCAGGCACGGTTGGTACTGGATGCATCCTGGAATTACGACCTGAAAATACAGGTGGTTGGATAAAGAAGGGTGATATTGTAACGATGGGAATAGAAAAACTAGGGATTCTAGAAAATAAAATTATATAATTAATTATGCCATTTTATCAAAAAAGAGGAGAAATACCCCAAAAAAAGCACACCGAATTCAGAGATGATAATAAAAATCTTTTCTGGGAAGAATTGATTAGTAGAAGTGGCTTTAGCCATATGTATTCAAATGTTTATCATATAAATCCTCCGACTGCAATAAAAAATCTAGGGTCTAAAACCGAAAATAAAATTCATTTAATTGAAAAATTAAACAAGCACTATCATTTAAAAACATCAAATATCCAAAGTGAGGGAACTGCATCATCATCTCGAAAAACACTATTTGTTAATAATGATCTAACAATTTCTAAATGCCATGCCGATAGATCAATGAAAACTCTTTATAAAAATGCTTATGCTGACGAGTTGTTATTTATTAGTTCTGGAGTAGGCGTTTTACAAACAAATTTTGGGAATTTAGATATAGTATATGGAGACTATATTATCATTCCAAGAGGCGTAATATGGAAAATACAAATAAGCTCTCCACTAAAAATATTAGTGATTGAATCAACTGAACCAATTGAAACACCTGAGCGTTACAGAAATAAGTTTGGCCAACTATTAGAGCACTCACCATTTACAGAACGAGATATTATTACGCCTAAATATGATGAGCCTTGTTTAGAAAAATCTACTTTAATTGATGTTAAGTATGGGCAGCATATTCAAACCTATGAATATGAAAACCACCCTTTTGATATAATTGGTTGGGATGGATATTATTACCCGTGGAAATTAAACATTAAAGACTTCATGCCACTAACTGGGAAAATTCATCAACCACCCCCGATCCATCAAACATTTCAAGCTAAGGGATTCGTTGTATGTTCTTTTGTACCGAGAATATATGATTACCATAAAAAATCAATCCCCGCTCCTTATGCTCATAGCAATGTAGACTCCGAAGAAATTATATATTATGTTGATGGAAAATTCATGAGTAGAAAAGATATCGAACCAGAATCAATAACTTATCATCCCATGGGCTTAACTCACGGACCACAACCGGGAAAGATTGAAGAATCTATTGGAGCGAAAGAGACAAAAGAATTTGCTGTTATGATAGATACTTTCAAGCCAGTAGACTTGACGACTGATTCACAAAAAATAGAAGATAAACAATACATTTATTCTTGGAGTACTTAACCTATGATTTATGACCCTGAGGAAATAACATTCCAAGATACACATAAGCTAATGATTGGATCAATTGTTCCTAGGCCAATTGCTTTTGTAGGTACAACTAGTTTGAAAAAAACTGATAACATTGCACCTTTTTCATATTTTAACGGAGTCTGTTCTAATCCACCAACCGTCATGTTTGCACCTGCTCGAAGAGGATGGGATGGAAAAGAAAAAGATACTTTAGTTAATATAAGAGACACTAAAGAATTTACAGTCAATATAGTTTCTGAGTCATTTGCTCAGAAAATGGTTGACTGCTCAACCGATTATGATAGCGATATTAATGAATTTGAGGTTTCTGGTTTAAGCACCTCAAAATCAAAAAAAATCTTACCCCCGAGGCTGAAGGAAGCAAAAATAAGTTTTGAATGTGTTCTAAATCAAATCGTTGAGATAGGCGATGGAACTGCAGGTAGCGGGTTTATCGTCATTGGAACCATTGTATTGTTTCATATAGATGAGAGTATAATATCTGATAATAAAATTGATATTGAAAAATTAGAACCAATAGGAAGATTAGCTGGCGACTGGTATACACGACCTACTGATAATTTTAAGATAACTAGAAAAGTTAAACCTGAAAAATAAATTTATTTTCAACATTCATTTCGTTTATCTTTTATAACCATCATGAGCCCACAAACCCAATTATATAATGCACAAACTATTGGTAATATAGAACCAATCGAATACATGATCCCCTACCCAGGCACGCAAGCAATAATTGAGGGACAAATAATTAAATATGGGGATAAAAGTATTTTTAGAGATCATAATCTCAAAAATATTGAATTCTATGAGCTCATTCAAAAGACGGCTCATTGGCTAACCGAGCAAGGTATTACTCCAAAAGATAATGTTGTAATTGATGAGGATTCGTCCTTGCATTCATTATTATTACTTTATGGCTTATGGCATATGGGGGCGAAAGGTGTCTTCATTGATGAAGGGAATATCAAAATAGATAAAAAACTAAATGCAAAAAGAGTAAAATTTGAAATCGATTACAAAAAAACATTAATGTCATACCCTTCAGTTTTCATTCCGAAATACAAAGCTCTATTAAATGAAACAGCCGTTATTATGATAACAAAAAAGAAAAGTCTTTTTTTATCACACTACAGTTTACTTGTTAATGCTAATAGTATACAAAAAGCGCTGAACTTAAAGTCCGGCATAAACATATATTGTGATTTAAAAGCAAATACGACTTTTTGGGTCGTTATTTGTGCGATTCTCCCCATTTATACCATGTGTCCATTTACAAAAAGCGATCCTCACTACACGTTTACGTATAATGAAATAAGTCAAGAAAAAGGCTATCAATTACGCAAAGATTGGGAAAATATTGAAAATTTTAAAGTGAATGAAATCGCACTTTGTGAAGAAAATAGCGCTGTCTTAGCAATTAAAAAAAAACCAATTCATCTAACAGATTTTATAGTCAAAAAAAATGAGCTTTGGATTAAAGGCCATTCTTTAATGAACGGTTACTTAGAAAAAGAGCTTATGACATTCAAGGATAATTATCTAATTATCAATAATAGATAGCTATCAAGCTAAGTCTTTTAAAACCTCATATGCATGAGTCTTCGGACTGACTTTTTCATAAACTTTTTCTACTTTACTATTTTCATCAATTAAATAAGCTATTCTAAGGATCCCTTCATACTCTCTACCATACATTTTTTTTAAACCTATGGCTTCATATGATTTTATTGTTTCTTTTTCAGGGTCAGATAGTAATTGGAATGGAAATTCTTGTTTTTCACAAAAATTCTTTTGAGCTTTAATTGAATCAGCGCTCATTCCAAGTACCACTGTATTATATTTTTCAAAATTTTTGAACTCATCCCGGAGCCCTTGGCCTTGAATAGTTCAGCCAGGTGTACTTGCTTTTGGATAAAACCAAAGTAAAACTTTTTGACCCTCGAAATCTTTTATATTTACTGTCTTACCATCCTGATCATTAAGTTGAAATTCGGGAGCACTTGATCCAATAGATAACATTTAAACCTGCCTTAATTGATTATTTATAAACTTGATATATAATAGAATATATAGAATTAATTGCTATTGTGATATAACATATACTTCGAGGTGTGATAAATGGCATCAGCTATCTTTTTTAATGAATCTGCCTCATTTGGAAAAACATCACTTACATTTCTTA
>Ga0114997_10001013_pt1 | contig 23305 bp, 28 predicted proteins | sample ArcticOcean_MG_C_2_FD_87045 | JGI IMG/M metagenome (GOLD analysis project Ga0114997, IMG submission 87045) | Marine microbial communities from western Arctic Ocean - ArcticOcean_MG_CB4_136 | ecosystem: Environmental > Aquatic > Marine > Oceanic | place: Arctic Ocean: Canada Basin | collected... | reverse complement strand
CAAATTCAGCAACAACTTCCCATGTCATTTTATCTATTGACTTTTCTTGAGAAAACCCTATACAATACATAAATAACAACACAAATAATATGTTGAATTTACTATTAATATAGGTTGTTACTACTGTATTTATATTTTCAGCTAGAAAAAGGAGTAGTTTTTTTAGCATATTCTTGAAAAGTAATAAAAAACTATTGAAATAAGAGCAACACCTCTTAAAACCCAATAATTAGAATTTCAAAAAGAGCTCTTTTTGAAATTCTAATTATTGTAAATTGGTTCAGTTCCCAAGTGGAACTTGAACCATAAATTCAATTGTGGTTTACCCAATTAAAAACCACACCAAATATTGGTTTACCGAAAGAAAGGGTGGTTTAGAATACGAGACGCTCGTCTAAAACAATCGAGAAATCATATTCATCTTGGTCAGAAATGACGTTTAATTAAAAATGCAAATAATCATCTAAAAACCACTTTTTTTAGTAATTCAAAATATCCACTTTTTAATTTTTTTGACTCATATGGAATTGAAAACTGTTTTATTTATTAAATTAGTTGTTATAATTAACTTACTATAAATGGGAAATTTCAATATTGACGCAAAAAAAGAAATAGTTTATGATGCCATTGTTATAGGTTCTGGAATTAGTGGTGGATGGGCTGCAAAGGAGCTTTGTGAAAAAGGATTAAAAACATTAGTTCTTGAACGTGGAAGAATAGTAGAACATTTCGTGGATTACCCTACCATGAATTTGGATCCGTGGGATAAGGAATTGAGAGGGGGACTTACTCCAGAGGAAAAAGTAAAGCATTACAAAAACATTCGATCAGGCTGGGTTGGAAAAGACACTGAACATTTTTGGGCAGATGATACAGCTAATCCCTATACTGAGAAGAAACCATTTTTATGGTTACGTGGTCACCAAATGGGAGGAAAATCCATGTTGTGGGGAAGGCAGAGCTACCGCTGGAGTGACCTAGATTTTGAGGCAAATGCCAAAGATGGGAATGGAGTAGATTGGCCCATCCGTTATAAAGATATTGAGCCCTGGTATACCTATGTTGAGAAGTTTGCTGGAATCAGTGGGGAAGCTCTAAACCTTCCGCAGTTACCGGACAGTCATTTCTTGCCCCCAATGGAATTGAATTGTGTAGAAAAGCATGTAAAGGGTAGTATAGAAAAAGAGTTCTTGGGAAGAAATATGACTATTGGACGTGTTGCAAATTTAACACAACCGCATAATGGAAGAGGGCAGTGTCAAAATAGAAATAGGTGTAATAGAGGCTGTCCTTACGGGGCTGCGTTTAGTAGTAATGCCGTGACTTTACCACCTGCAAATGCCACGGGGAATTTAACCATTAGGCCCTATTCTATTGTCCAATCATTAATTTATGACGAAGCAAAAGAGAAAGTTACAGGAGTTAGAATTATTGATTCGGAAACCAAAGAAGTTATAGAATATTTTTCAAAAATTGTATTTGTAAATGCTTCTGCCTTAAGCACAACTCAAATTTTAATGAATTCCAAATCAAACCGATTTGAAAATGGATTAGGAAATGATAGTGGTGAACTGGGACACAACTTAATGGATCACACCTACAGAGTAGGAGCTATGGGAAAAGTAGATGGTTTTGATGATAAATATTATAAAGGGAGACGCCCTAACGGTATCTATATTCCAAGGTATGTGAATATTGACGAAAAAAGTAAATCGGACAAATTCGTTCGTGGTTTTGGTTTTCAAGGCAGCGGTTTTCGTGGAGGAAATCCAGCGAATATTGAATCCTTTGGGGCGGATTATAAAGACAGCATTTTAAAACCAGGACCCTGGGAATTTTTTATTACCGGTTTTGCAGAGTGTTTACCCTATCACGATAATCAAATAAGCTTGAATAATGATGTTTTAGATAAATGGGGACAGCCAACCTTAACTATTGATGCCGAATTTAAAGCAAATGAGAAAGCATTGAACAAACAAATACAGGAGGATGCCGTAGAAATGCTTGAAAAAGCAGGATTAAAAGATATTCTCGGTTTTGATAAAGAACACCCACCTGGATATGGTGTCCACGAAATGGGTACGGCTCGTATGGGAAGAGATCCCAAAACTTCCGTACTGAATGGATTTAATCAGGTACATGCAGCTAAGAATGTATTTGTTACCGACGGTGCCTGTATGACTTCTTCGTCTTGTGTGAACCCCTCGTTGACTTATATGGCGATTACTGCGCGTGCTGCAAATCATGCCGTTTCCGAATTAAAAAAATTAAATATTTAAGTTATGGATAGAAGAAAAGCATTACAGCAAACAGGACTTTTGGCAGGAGCCAGTATTTTAATGCCTTCCATGGCATCTCTTTTTCAGTCTTGTGAAACAGTCAGCCGATTGGACTGGCAACCCTTATTTTTTAATGAGGAGGAAGCTCAGACCATATCCACTTTGTTGAATATGATCCTTCCCCGAACAGATACTCCTGGTGCATTAGATGTAAAAGCAGATATATTTATCGATAAAGTGATTGCAGCCACTTATGATGAAGTAGGGCAGAAGCATATTCGATCCGAAATTGCTTCTTTTAACGCAGCATGTAAAGAGAACTACCATTCGACTTTTATTGAATTAAGCGAAGCCGATCGTATTAAAGTATTGCAGCAAGCCGAGGCCTCTTCGGGTAAATTTAACCCAAGCGTTTGGGCTATTTCTGTGGGAGATCAGGAGCCAATAGAGTTTTATCGATCGATGAAATCTATGGCAATTTGGGCGTATTTTACTTCCGAAGAAATAGGAGAAAATGTCTTGAGTTACGATCCCGTTCCGGGGAAGTACGAAGCTTGTAAACCTCTTTCAGAAATTGGAAACCGCTCGAGTTTTAATTGAAGAATTTGCAGGATACTGGTAGGTTAATAGAAGAAAAGCATAATTTGCTTTTCCTGCGAGATAAAAAGTTTGGATCATGAGTTTTAATTTATCTTCGGTGAAGGAGCATAGCGTAATGAATAGAATCCCCAGCCAAACCCAAATGATGTGGGCATTTCTAGCCGCTGCAATTGGACAGAACGTAGCCACCTATATAATTCCCCTGACTTTTGGCGCCTGGCAGACAAAACTTGGGATTACCATTGAAAAAGCCACATTCCTTTGGACGGCCGAATTTGGCACTGCAACTATTGGAGCTATGGCCCTCGCTACTTTCATGAGCAGGATGCCCTCTTTACGAACTGTGATGCTCGGTGCAGGAGTGGTGACCATTATCGCCATAAACAACCACCAAGGCATCTTGATAACTGCCGTCAAAATAAACATATTTTACTTCAGGGTCTTGTAGGCAATATACCTCTACTTTTTCTATTGTTATGGTCATGCTTGCATTAATTATTCATTGCTTGTTTCACGGATTTGACTATATATAAAACCCTTGTTCCAATTAAATATTTTCATCGGGGATTTGTTTTAAAACTTTAAAGTTTTTAAATAATAGTCAATGAATTACAAATTACAAAAACTTTCAGAGAGTGCAGAGAGTGCAGAGGGTTCAAGAAAAAGCATCAATGCTATTGAAAACGGAATTTATGCTCCTTCAACTGTTATTGCCTTAAAAATGGCAAAAACTCTTAAATGTAATGTTGAAGATTTATTTAAATTATCTTAAAATTATCTTAAAATTATTGTAAATTGTAGGCATGAAAGATAAACATCTAATTATTATATCAATAGGGGGCTTTGTTAAATATTTAAATATAAAATATTGAAAATACCTCCTCCTATTTTAGCATTAATTTTAGTTACTTCTGTCTATTTTTCGTCAAAAAAACTAGAATTAATCTACCTACCATACAGAGACACAATCTCAATTATTATACTTTCGATTGGATTCCTTATTTTAATAAATCCTATTTTTAAATTCATAAAATCAAAAACCACGGTTAACCCAATTAAATTTAATAATGTCAATAGACTAGTTACATCAGGAATCTATAAATATTCAAGAAATCCTATGTATTTAGGCATGATGATTATTATTATATCAACGACAATATTTTACTTAAATTTTTACTCGACAATAACCCCTCTTATTTTTTACTTGTGGATAAACAGATTTCAAATAAAAAGAGAAGAAAATTTTCTTACTGAAAAATTTGGGAAAGAATATTTATCATTTAAAACAAAAACTAGAAGGTGGATTTAGTAATTTTCTATAAATAATTAATATTAATAAAATTCACATAACAGTATGTCTTATTTAGCAGGATAAGTTGTCCTATTAACTGTTTCCCACCAGTAAAACCGTATAAAACTCAAAAACACGTCAGATAATGAAAAGAATGAGCAATTACTTATAGCCATTGTTGTAAAACGTTTTTTATAATTCATCAACATCCTCAATAGTCAATCTTATTCATATTTTTCGATTGCTTTGCGTTTGGCGCCTTCTGATTTTTTTAAAGTGAGATATGATTAAAACCTCCATTAATATACATTTATTAGTTAATTGTAAAATTTTCGTTAAATAGATTTGTTGTTCCTCTATACTTTTTTAGAATATCGCGAATCTATTATCTGTACCAGTTTTAGAGCGAAATTTGTTTTTATGCCCGTCATTACGCTAGTTCTCTAAATAGTATCTAAATTTTATATTGCCAATAGATGTTAGTTTTCCTTTATTTCCAAAAGAATTATAATTTCCAATATAACGAATGCTTATTTTTCCTATAGATTTTAGTTTTCCTCCAAAGCCTTTGTTTGTAGTATAACCATTGAAATAGGTCAAAGCTATTTTGTCAAAATATTTCAGTTTTCCTACGTACCCTGATTTCCAATTCCATCAAAATCATTTGAATTATATGACTTCATATTTTCTTTACGTTGGATTTTATGTTGTTTTCTTATAATTGTCAGAAGAAAATAGCCATATATAACAAATATTACAATCCCAACGATAAACATGATTTCATTTTTCATCACTTCTTCTTTGTCGTATTACAAATGAAAAGGCAAGAATAGTGACTGGCCATAGACCAACATAAATTCCTTCAAGTTCACTCCCTGAAAACCACAAATATACTGAATACAAGAAACTTAAAAAGGCAAGGATTATAGGATAGTATTTTTCTAAAAAAATCATTTTTTATTCTAATTTATAATAATTAATTGCAATAAATGTTTTTTAACAACAGAAATATCATTTTCATTGAGTTTAAAGTCTTCTTTATATATCTAAAAAGGATAGGTTATTAAAAAGATATAAGTTTTAAGTCACGGATTATATTTAACTATTAAAATAATCAGAACACGACACAGAATAAAAACACTACTAATGGAAGATCAAGTATTAAACATTCAAGGTGTTGATGTTACTTTATTATATAAGTCAAAGAGCAAAGAGTCTAAATATTATGATCAAACCTTTTACCAGTGTTCGCGTATCTGTTCCCCATTCTGTAAGTTTTAAAAAAGCAAAAGAAGCTGCTGAACAATGAATAAATTAAACTTTTACACTAAAACCCTCCCAAGCTGAAGGGTTTTCATTTACTATTGAAATTAATTTTTATATGGATATTGTCCACCCATATTACCTGGTGGACTATATCTGGCTACTACATATTCTTTTCCTGAAGTACTTCTTGCTTTTGCAATACCAACCTCAGTTGTTGTGCTCCATATCATTTGTGTGTAGTGACCTATCACTACATTGGCATTTTCAGTTGAACCTATTACCGAATAGGTGTAATCCGCAATTTCATTATACCAAGCTGTTGATCCCTCTCCTGCAGGAGTTTCCGAAAATTCTCCCCCCATGTAATACATATAGAGGTTCTCGCCTTTGGCCTATTCTGTTTTCCTTTGGAGCGTGATAAAAAGCATCCTTCTCTGCCAGAGTTATAGCCCATTCTAAAGCATTTGCTTCCAGGGTCTTTGACCAACTTAGACTTTGAGCCTCAACTTGAGCTCGTGCGTCGTTATGAATTTTTAATGATAAAGAGATGTCTTCCTCTGATAAAGAGCTAGACACAATTAAGCCATCATCATCCTTACCGCATGAGGTTATTGTAACTACAAATAGGAATGTCAATAGTTTTTCACAATATCTTATTTGCCAATACAATATACGAAACTGTTCTTAACGCTTGTTTTTATTTCTTGACGTCTTTTGAAGACATGTCTTAGCTATTAACTTAGGAGCCGTATTTTAGTTATCTTGTATAAAAATCAAATATGAAACGTTCTGCTTTTTTAAAACAACTAAGTACACTAACAGTAGGGTCAGCTATAATTCCACCTAGTATTCAGGCAAAGCCTACTTGTTTAGAAAAATTATTACCTGAAGTAGGAATTCAATTGTTCTCTATTCCTCTTTTATTAAATAAGGATTTTGAAAAGTCAATTTCTATGATTTCTAAAATGGGATACACATATCTAGAATTTTTTGGCCCTTATTACTTTAGCGCTCAGAGCGCTAAAGACAACATTAAAAATTACCCCTTTCCACCTTCAGATAATCCAATTAGCGGATTCTATGGGAATCAAGCTAGAGAAGTAAAGAATATTTTAAGTGATTACAATTTGAGAAGCCCTTCATTACATGCTGACTTAGATACTTTAGAAAATTATATGGGAGAATTAGCTAAAGGAGCATTAGAATGTGGTGCTGAATTTGTTGTGCTTCCTGCCATCCCCCCTGATCAAAGAATTACTGTTGATGATTATAAAAGGATTGCTGATAGATTTAACTCGATTGGATTAGCTGCTCAAAAAGAAGGAATTTCATTTGCATATCATAATCATGGATATGGATTTGCAGAAAAACAGGGAATCATTCCAACGGAATATGTTTTTGAGAACACTGAACCTGATTTGGTTTTTCTTCAGATGGATATTTTTTGGACATTAGCTGCAGGACAAGATCCAATCAAACTATTAAATAAATACTCAAACCGATATAAACTAATGCATTTAAAGGATATGAAGGAAAATATTTTATTTGATGGAGATGGTGAATCTTTCAAAGAATGGATTGCACTTTTCCCTAATATGACAAGCTGTGGAAAAGGAATCGCAGATTTAGAAGGAATAATTAATAAAGCTAAAGATGTTGGAGTAAAGCATTTTTATGTAGAACAAGATATGACTCAAAACCCTCAAATAGTTCTTCAGGAGAGTTTCGATTTTATCACAAGTTGATTTTATGTCATAAATCAATTTAGTTTATAAATCACAAAAAGACTTTTTCTATAAAATTTAGAAAATAATCATGAAAAAAACATTAATAATTTTGTTGGTTTTTTCTTTTGCTCAAGTTCATTCTCAAAATAATTCTGAAAAAATTTATTTTGAAAGTGCCAATCCATTTTCATTTAATGATATTATAACAAATATTGAAGATCAAGAAATTCAAAAGGTTTTTGGGACATTAGTAGTTCCTTTTGACTCTTTAAATCCTTTAAAAAAATATCCTTTAATTATTGGTATTGCAGGAAGCTTAGGATGGAAAAGTCATCACTATGAATATTTAAAAATGTATCAAGAATCGGGCTTAGCGACTTTTGAATTAAATAGTTTTAAAAGTAGAGGTATTGAGTCAACTGTTGGGAATCAAGATGAAATTACTATTGCAGCTATGGTGTTAGACGCCTATAAGGCATTTGAAAAACTATCTTCTCATACCAATATTGATAAAGATAAGGTTTCAATAACAGGATGGAGTTTAGGTGGGGGCGTTGCTTTGTTCTCTGGATGGCTACCTTTAAAAAACGCAATTAATAAAGATTTAAAATTCGCCTCCCACCTAGCATTTTATCCGCCCTGTTTCATTGAGCCTGAAGATTTAAGTTTCACCCAGTCTCCAATACATATACTAATTGGTGAAGTTGATAACTGGACGCCGGCACAACCATGTAGTAAATTAGTTGAAAAACTATCCGGGAAAGCCAATATTGATATAACAGTTTATAAAGACTCCCATCATGGATTTGATAGAGAATCACCTGTTGAAATCAACGAGAATGGATATAGTTTTAAAAATTGTCTTTTCAAACTAACAAATGATGGAGATGTGTTAATGAATTACTTAAACATTCCCATGTCTAATGCATTGCTTCAGAAATTAGGATTCTTATTTTGCGTTACTAAAGGAGTTAGTGTTGGAGGGAACCCTATTGCTAGAGAAAAGTCATTTGTTTTTGCAAATGATTTCATAATCAAAACATTAATTAAGTAAAAAGGTTGTTATAAAGAAGTTTTCAATATAAATTATTGAGATTAAAGATTATTGTTGTTTTTATGATTTCAATTAAAAAAAAGGACCTTAGAGTTCGTTTTTATTACAGGGGCATGGATAAGGTGGCCCCACCACTTTTAGAATGCTAATTAGTTGTTATGTTCCATATCAGCTTTTTTGACTTCCACATAGTGTAAAACATTTAAGTGGACACATGGCGTCAAGGGGTACAGATTTCTTTTAAACCTCAGGCATATAATCTTCTGGAATTCTCTAAAATAAACTAGAAAAAGAATACAAAATTACAAACTTCACCCTTTAAAATAAATCATTTAATAGTGTCGCCCTTTACCGTATAATGCCAAGCTAAAGACATTAAACTATCGTGTAATTTCTTATTAACACTTCCTACTTTATTTTCAGGAAAATAATTTATTAAAACTTGTTCTTTAATTCCATTGTTTTTTGAAAACTCATGAATAACTTCCTTTTGAATTGTTTTATTAAATCCAATACCAATTTTATTTTTTTTATTTTTTAGCAAAGAATTTCCAAAGCTATAATATGTGAAATTTTTTGGAGCTACTAATTCAATAAGAGTTGGAGTAATATCTATATGGCTACCTGGATTATTATATTTTTCAGGAACATCCTTTAAAGAAGGTCCATAAATTATAAAAGGAACACTTGATCTTTCCATTAAATCAGGAGAAGCATTTAAAAACCTTCTGCTAAAATGATCTCCGGTAAAAGCAAATAAAGCTTTTTTATATATATTTTCAGCTTTTTTAATAAAAGCCCCTATTGATCTGTCGGCAAACCAAAGGTGCCCCAAAACTATTGCTGGCATTGTTCTTTTGTCATATTTTATTTTTGAGTTAGACAAATTAAAACTAAAACTTTCATTCCAGTCTTTATAAGAGCAAGAAATTATGTGATTGCTGCTTTCACAAGAAATCTCTTCTTCAAAGGGGCTGTGATAACTAATAGTTATAATTATATTAATAGATTTTTTCTTTGAATCTACTTTTTCTAAAACATTATTAAATAAGTTTTCATCGTTGATTCCCCATACACCCTTGGAATAAGATCCACTAGTTCCATCATAAACATTATCTACACCTTGTCCTTTAGCGAAATTTCCTAAATTTTGCCAAGAGGAATATGTTGTAAAAAAAATATTTGTTTCATAACCAAGTTTTTTAAACTGAGAGAAAATAGAGCTATCAAATAAACGTAACGCTCCAATTTTACTGATATTTATTCCGCAATAGGGCACGCCTGAAATAATTGCCCCTAATGAGTTCATTGTAGAATTAGCGGATGGTATAAAATTTTTAAAACTAACACCATTATTCTCTATTCCTTTTAAACTTTTACTTACTCCTAATGCGTCGTAATCATCTTTTAAAATCCACGAATCGTAACTCTCCATAACTACTAAGAATATTTGATCGGGAGGTTCATCTAAATTATCATATGAAGTATCCTTTTTTAAAAACTCTTTGAACGTTTTATGGTCTTCTTTAAGTTTCAAAGAAATTTCTCCAAAAGGATTTTCCTTTCCAATTTTATTTAATTCATTATAATCAGAAACAGCATAACTTAAAGATCTAAGGGGATTAATAATAGTTTTATTTAAAAAATCATCAACTGATAATGATGAATAAAATCTTCTAGCAGGATACTCTGTAAATGAACCTCTAATGCTTGCAAAAAAAAGAAAAAAGAATAAAACTTTAAGAAACAAACTTTTGTGTTTAAAATTAAAAATATTCAGTATAGACAATATCCTATTTTTCTTTTCATAAAATTTAAAGATTTCAATGAATACAGAAATAATAATAATAATAAAAAAAGTATTTGTTAAAGGGTTATAATCATATAAAATCGATTGGAAAATCGCTTTTTTATCATCAAAAAACCCTACGAAAATAAAATGATTAAATTGATTTTTAAATTCTTTATAAAAGTTTAAATTAATGATACAAAGGATAGTTGATGTTATTATAAATATGTATTGAAAAGCAATTCGAATTGTTGTTAAATATTTTTCTTTGTTGAGTATAGGTAAAACATATAAAGCTAAAAAAGGTATTATTAAAAAAAATGATACAACTGTAGAGTCAAATCGGAAACCCATATATAAGGTCTTTATGAACTCACTTATTGGAAGATTTTCGGTTAAGTCAAATCTATACAAGAAAATAAATGATATTCTAAAGAATAAAAAGAAACAAACTCCTGAAATCCAAAAAAAAATAAGGTTGCATAGTTCTTTTAAAAAGCTATAAGACAATTCTTTGTTTTCAATTAAAGGCATTTATTTATATTGGTTAACTTAAATGTATGAAAAGTAAACACATAATTTGTACAAAAAATCATCTATAGTTTAAGGAAAAAGTTAAGAATCAGTGCTAAAAAATATTCTTAGAAGATTTGTAGTTGTATACTCAAAACTAACAGAAATTTGAATCTCAAATTTAGCAAGAATCACTATTTTTCAAATTTCTTTGTAATAAAAAACCTGTATTTGGGCAGTCCCTTTTTCATAGTCAATTTTAAACACATTATGATTTTGGACAATAATTTTGTGATCTATTTCAAGCTTGCTGATGGCTTTAAGAACTTTTAGGTTCATATCTTTTTCATAAGCAGGTAGGTTTAAAATAAGTTTTTTAACAATTTTTATTTCATCAGCATGCAATAAATATTTTTCAGCAAATAAGACGGATAAGCAGATGGCAAGATTAATGATTACTAAAGTAAACCAGCTAAAAACATCGCTTGTAAGTGCATTAATTACTGAAACACCAATTGTAACAAACAAATAGGTTATTTCTTCAGGAAGAACGGACTCTGTGCGATACCTTATTATTCCGAAAATCGCAAATAGACCTAGAGCCATTCCAAAATTTAGATCAATTTTTCGAAGAGTGAAACATAAAAAAAAGACTATAACGCTTATAATAAAAAAAGTAGAAACATGCCTGCTTATTTCTTTACTATGGTAGTTTATTATTTTAATGAGTATTCCTATAAAAAAAAGATTAAAAACAAATCTTGATAACATTTTAAACCAGTCGCTATTGAAAAACATTTCTTCCATGATTTTTTAAAATTTAAATTGATTTAATAGTTGCAATTTGGAATCTTAGATCCATGAGGATCGGTAGTTGTATCTTTAACAAGCCTTCGCATTCTATTAAAAAACTCAGGATGCTCAATATGCTCGATCTCTTCAGCTATATCATGGACCTCTTCAGGATTAAAATGCATTACTTTTACAAGAAACAACTCAGAGAGTCTATGTTTTGAAACTATTTTACTAGAAACTTTTCTTCCTTTATCTGTTAGTTTAATGGGTTTATATGATTCGTATGATATCCAATCTAACTCTTTTAGCTTTTTAAGCATATTAGACACAGAAGAGTAGCCTATGTTAAACTTCTTTGCTATCAAAGAAACGGAGACTTTATCTCCTGTTTCAATTATTTTATAGATTAATTTTATGTAATCTTCTTTAATAATTGTTTTTTTCATTAGAGCAACTTAATTGTCAATTCTGTTTACCTAAAATTAAGTCAAAGTTAGTATTAAATTAAAACAAAGTGAAACTTTCATTTTTGAGTTATATAAATAGTAATTTCATGCTAATCAATATAGAAAAAATAATGGACTCAGAACTTTTTGTTAAAATTGATAACATAATTAATAATATTAATATTCAAAGTGTTTTATCATCAAGAAGATTGCTTTTAAATCCATTTTTTGAATTTATTCAAAAAAAAATAAATTCAAAAAAAGAAATTTCTTTAATTTTTATTTGCACTCATAATTCTAGGCGGAGTCATTTGTGTCAAATTTGGACTCAAGTTATAGCATCCCATTTTAAAATTGATAATATAAATTGTTATTCTGGAGGAACAACACCTACAAGGGTTTCGCCAAATGTATTAAAAAACTTACAGGATTGTGGTTTTTTAATTGAGACTGAATCTAAAAATTATAATCCCATTTATAACATAAAGTTTTCTTCAACGCAGAAATCAATTAAATGTTTTTCTAAAACATATGATCACAAACCTAATCCTATAAATAAATTCACTGCAATCATGAATTGTACATCTGCCGATAAGCAGTGTCCTTTTATTTCTGGAGCTGAGGCTAGATTTCCTCTTCCTTATGGGGATCCAAAAATTTATGACAATACAGCTTTTCAACAGAAACAGTACATGAAAACTAGTATAGAAATAGCAACGGAAATATATTATGTATTTTCAATGATAAAGCTTTTTTAAAAATTTATATTTATATTTATAATTGAAGATCTATTAATCAAATTTGAATGAATAATATTGATTTACATTCTCCATACTTTCTATCAGAAGAACAGATAGATTTTTTTAAAACAAACAAATTCATTAAGCTTAAAAATGTTTTTAACAAAAAGACATTAGACTACTATCAGGAGGTCATCTCCAAAACTATTGATTCATTAAACGTTAAAAACATTCCAATAGAAAAGAGAGACACTTATGGCAAAGCCTTTCTCCAATTAGAGAATTTATGGGAACAAAATAATGAAGTTAAATCTTTTGTATTCAGTAAACGGTTAGCTAAAATTGCATCTGATTTAATGGATGTTTCTGGAGTAAGATTATATCACGACCAGGCTTTATTTAAAGAAGCAGGTGGAGGAATTACGCCTTGGCATGCAGATCAATATTACTGGCCTTTAGAATCTGATAAAACTATTACCGCTTGGACACCTCTTCAAAAAACACCTAAAAACATGGGCCCACTTGAATTTAGCGCAGCAAGTCATAGAATTCAAGAGGGTAGAGAACTTTCAATAAGCGAGGATAGTGAAAAAATAATTCAAGAGAAATTAAGGGTAACTAACTACAATCATGTTATTGAACCTTTTGAACTTGGCGAAGTCAGTTTTCACTCAGGGTGGGTTTTTCATAGAGCTGGAGCAAATAATTCAAAATATACCCGTAAGGTAATGACGGTTATTTATATGGATAAGAACATGATGTTAAAAAATCCAGAAAATGAACCTCAAAAGCTTGACTGGAATAAATGGTGCCCAAATTCAACAATAGGCGAAATAATAAATTCTCCATTAAATCCAATACTTTATAAAAATGATTAATAATGTAAAAGCCTCCCGTAACCTTAAAATTTTTTTAATATGCAATCTATAGCAATTGTTTTAGCAATAGGCGTGTTTTTCGGAGCTATTGGGGCATATTTAGCAGAAAAGAAAGGAAGGAAACACTACGAGGGATTCTTATTAGGATTTTTATTTGGACTATTAGGGGTTGTCATTGAAATGATGTTATCTTCCAAAAAAAGAATAGTTAAATAGAAAATCTTTAAGGTTTTCTATTTAACTATTCTTTTTAATGTTAGTCCTTGAACTAAAATTGTAAACAATACTACCGCATAAGTCAAGAATAAAATTAAAGATTTACCTTCCCCAAGACTAGAAGGCAAATTTAATGCTAGTGCAATACTTAGCCCGCCTCTTAGCCCGCCCCATGTTATTATAAGAGCTGTATTTTTTTCAAACTCTTTTTTTAATGAAAGTATTTTAATAGGAATTAGCACGCCAAGGCCACGTGAAGCAACTACTAAAACTATTATAATTAATGAAAGCACTAAATAGCTAATTTGAAATCCGTCAAAAATAGCTAGCATTTCTAACCCTATTAATATAAATAAAATGGCATTTAAGGTTTCATCTAATAAATGCCAAAATTTATAAACATAGTCTCCCATTGCTTTTTGAACACCATCAGTCTTATCGTCTAAATCAATATTTCTATTTAAAAATAATCCCATTATGACAACTCCAATTGGACCAGAAAAGTGAAATCTATGTGCGATTACCGAAACAATTAAAACCAATGAAAGCGTTATAATTACTTCAAGCTCAACATGCTCGTTTTCGATGTAACGCAAAAGCTTTAGACCTAAATAGCCAATTATAGCACCTAAAAGAGCTCCTCCTAAAACTTCTTTAACAAAAAGCACTCCAATGCTTTGAGCGGTAACGGCTTCAATCCCTTCAATTTTAATATTTAAAAGAGTTAGAAAGATAACGACCCCTATTCCGTCATTAAATAAAGACTCCCCAGCTATGCGAGTTTCAGTAGATTGGGATAGATTCATTTTTTTTACCATCGCTAAAACAGCAATGGGATCTGTAGGAGCGATTAGAGATCCAAATAAAAGACAATCTATTAGACTAAGATTTAAATAACTTAGACCAAGAAAAGATTGTTGAGTAAGCCAAAAAGTCCCAAAACCGACAGAAAAAGTTGAAAAAACAACCCCAAAAGAGGCTAACAATAAAACAGTCAATTTATCTTTTAATAGTTCATGTACATTAATTGAGATTGCTCCAGCAAATAGAAGAAATGGAAGCATAACCTTTAGCAATAAAGTACTAAAATCAAATTTCTCAGTTATGCTTGTCGCGGCTAGTAAAAAGTCAGGAAATATTAAGCCAATTAATAACACAATAATCGATAGAATAATTGCCAGGATCATTAGCCCTATAGTCTGCGGAAGCTTTAAGAGTCTTAAATTTACTATAGAAAAAACAGAGGCAAGTAAAAGCAAAAGCGTTGAAAGTTCTAAGATATCCATAAGATTGATTTTCTACTAAAGTAGAAATAAATATTATAGAGTTAATAAATCATTTTAAAAAAGAAGTCATATTTTTTTGAAAATACTTTCCAAGTATATCAAATTCTAAATTTACAACTCCTCCTTTAGAAATTAAGTGAAAGGTTGTATTCTCATATGTATAAGGAATAATTGCAACGGAAAAAGAAGATCTTCTAGAATCAATTACAGTCAAACTAGTTCCATTAATAGTTATGGAACCTTTTTCTATTGTAATATTTTTAGTTATTTGATCATATTCAAAAGAATAAATCCAACTACCGTCTTCTTCTGTAATATTTGTGCAAGTACCAATTTGATCAATATGGCCTTGAACAATATGCCCATCAAGACGATCTCCTAGCTTTAAAGCTCTTTCTAAGTTTAAAACATCACCAACTTTGATTAGATTTAAATTGGTCTTTTTTATAGTTTCTTTGATCGCAACAACTCTATATACATTTTCTTTAATGGAAACCACGGTTAGGCAAACTCCATTATGGGAAACACTTTGATCGATTTTTAATTCTTTAGTTAAATCACTTTCTATTTCAAAATGAATATTTTGAAATTTATGTTCTAAACCCAATACTTTTCCAAAAGACTCTATAATTCCTGTAAACATTCCTAGATAATATTAATTAACTTTGACATTCAAAAATAGCAATAAATCAACTATTTGATGGATTCAAATCAAAAAATTAAAGTAGGGATTTCTATAGGGGATCCAAACGGAATAGGTATTGAAATAATCCTTAAAGCTTTTGAGGATAAAAGAATGTTTGATTTTTTTATTCCTATTGTTTTTGGAAACATGAATCTTATTACTTTTCAAAAAAATCATTTTAATTTGAACACTCATTTAAATCTTATTAGAGACATTAAGGATTCAAAAATAAATCAATTAAACATAATTAATGTTTGGGAAGAAAAATTTAATGTAACATTTGGAAAAAGCAACAAAAATGCAGGAGAAATTTCTTTTAAATCTCTAGAAGAAGGCACTAATGCTTTAAAAAATGATAGAATAGAAACTCTAGTTACGGCCCCAATAAACAAGGATAATATTCAGTCAGAAAAATTTAAATTTAAGGGCCACACCGATTATTTAAGCCAACAGTTAATGGGAGAAAGTCTAATGTTTATGATTGCTGATAATTTAAAAGTGGGATTAATAACAGACCATGTTCCTATAAAAGAAATAACATCATTAATTTCTCAAGAACTTGTTGAAAAAAAAATAAGTTTAATAGAAAAATCATTAAAATTAGATTTTAAAATAGTTAAACCTAAAATTGCAATTCTTGCTATAAATCCACATGCTGGGGATAACGGAGTAATAGGGGATGAGGATGACAAAATATTAATTCCTATAATACATAAACTTAAAAAAAACAAAATAATGGTTTTTGGCCCCTATCCTGCAGATAGTTTTTTTGGAGCTAAAACATATTTAAAGTTTGATGCTGTACTCGCCACTTATCATGATCAGGGATTAATTCCATTTAAAACATTATCTTTTGGTAATGGGGTTAATTACACTGCAGGTTTAAATAAAGTAAGAACATCTCCAGATCATGGCACTGGATATGAAATTGCAGGGAAGGGGATAGCAAAAAAACAATCATTTGTAGAAGCCCTATTCCTTTCTAGATCAATTTTTATTGAAAGATCGAGATAAGGGCAAAACTTAGGTTTGTTTAACTAATAGTTAAATTAAAGCGACTCATTCTTACTTTTTTTACTAAATTTGCAGGCTCATTAATTAAGTTATGGATCCTTTATCCAATTATGCCATCCATTTTGTAGGATTAAAAGAAGGATTACATGAATTTAATTTTGAAATTGATGATACGTTCTTTAAGGCTTTTGATTATAATGAATTTAATAATTCAAAAATAAACTGTTTGATTTCATTAGAAAAAAAGTCAACTTTAATGAATTTAAAATTTAACTATATAGGCCTTATTAATGTCAATTGTGATATAAGCAATGAGCCATTTGACTTTTCAATTAATTTAAGCACTGACCTGGTCGTAAAATTTGGTAAAATGTTTAATGATGAAAATGATGAAATAATTATTTTATCTCATGGAAGTTATAAGATTGATGTTTCACAATACATATATGAGATGATTGTGTTGTCAGTGCCCTTAAAAAAAATTCATCCAGGTATAGAGAAAGGAACTTTAAAGACAGAAGTTTTAAAAAGACTAGAAGAGTTAAGCCCTAAAAAAACAAAACAGATTAAAGACCCAAGGTGGGATAAATTAAAAGATTTATTATAAAACTAAACTAAGTACTTAAAATGGCACATCCTAAAAGAAAAATATCTAAAACCAGAAGAGACAAAAGAAGAACTCATTATAAAGCTACTCTCTCACAAATTGCTACTGATAAAACTACTGGAGAAACTCATTTGTATCACAGAGCTCATTGGCATGATGGAAAATTATATTATAAGGGTAAAATTCTTATAGATAATCAAGAAATCGCTGAAGCATAAATTTCACTTATATTTTTAAAAGACCTTTATTTATTTTTTTTTTATAGTTTAAAAAACTCTTATCTTCACTTTTAAGATAATTTTTTTAATCAAATTATAATAAGCAAGAAATTCTAAATTAGAAATAATGGATATTAAAGAAATTAAAAATCTAATTAAGTTTGTCGCTAAATATAAAGTTAGTGAAGTTAAATTAGAAATAGGAGAGATTAAAGTCTCTATTAAAACAGGATTGTCATCTAATTCTATTGAGCTCAGGCCACCTGTTTCAAGTTTTACACAATCAGAAAATACTATTTCACGAGAATTAAATCAACAGAAAAATATAGATAATACAGAAGATTTTTCTGTTAATAGTAATGATTTACAAAACGAAAAACTCCTAACAATAAAGTCTCCTATTATTGGGACATTTTATATTAAGCCATCTCCAGATAAACCTCCGTTTGTTTCCGTTGGAAGTGAAGTTAAAGAAGGTGAAGTTCTCTGTGTAATTGAAGCCATGAAACTTTTTGATGAGATTGAATCAGATATTCAAGGTAAAATAGTAAAAATTTTAGTTGAAGATTCTACTCCAGTTGAGTTTGATGAACCGTTATTTTTAATTGAACCTATTTAAACAATAAATGTTATTCAAAAAGATATTAATTGCCAACAGGGGGGAAATTGCGCTTCGTATTATTCGTACATGTAAAGAAATGGGAATAAAGACTGTAGCTGTTTATTCTAAGGCTGATCAAGAAAGTTTACATATAAAGTTTGCTGACGAAGCTGTTTGTATAGGGCCTCCAGCCAGCAAAGATTCTTATCTAAAAACATCAAACATTCTTTCGGCTGCTGAAATAACAAATTCTGACGCAATTCATCCTGGATATGGATTTTTATCCGAAAATGCTAAGTTTTCTAAAATGTGTGAAGAGCATCAAATTAAGTTTATAGGTGCTTCTTCAGAAATGATCAATAAAATGGGAGATAAAGCTTCAGCCAAGAATACCATGAAAGAAGCTGGAGTTCCAATCATACCTGGATCTGAAGACGTATTAGAAAGCTTTGAACAAGCAGTTGACTTAGCTAATAAAATTGGCTTTCCCATAATGTTAAAAGCAACTGCAGGTGGAGGGGGAAAAGGAATGAGGGCAGTTTGGGAAGCTAGTGAATTGGAAAAAGGATGGAATAGTGCTCGTCAAGAAGCTTCTTCTTCTTTTGGAAATGACTTGATGTATATGGAAAAATTAATTGAAAATCCAAGACATATAGAAATTCAAATTATTGGAGATAGTTTTGGCAAAGCATGTCATTTATCAGAAAGAGATTGTTCTATTCAAAGAAGACATCAAAAGTTAATAGAGGAGACTCCATCTCCATTCATGACAGATGCATTAAGAAAAAAGATGGGAGCTGCAGCAGTTAAAGCTGCAGAATTTATTAAATATGAGGGAGCCGGCACAGTAGAGTTTTTAGTAGATAAAAACAGAAACTTTTATTTTATGGAAATGAACACTCGAATTCAAGTAGAACATCCTATAACTGAACAAGTTATTAATTTTGATTTGATTAGAGAACAAATAAAAGTTGCATATGGAGAGCCTATTTCCGGAAAAAACTATTTCCCTAAAATGCATTCTATAGAGTGTAGAATTAATGCAGAAGATCCTTTTAATGATTTTAGACCTTCACCCGGAAAAATATCTAACCTAAATATACCAGGCGGTCATGGAATACGGATTGACACCCATGTTTATTCAGGATACACAATACCCCCGTTTTATGATTCAATGATTGCTAAACTTATTACCACAGCTCAATCAAGAGAGGAGGCTATAAATAAAATGAAAAGAGCATTAGATGAATTTGTAATTGAAGGAGTCCTTACCACAATTCCTTTTCATAGAAAACTGATGGACGATCCAAAATTTTTATCTGGAGATTACACCACTAAGTTTATGGAGGAATTTAAAATTTAAAATTAATGTTTTTTATTTCCAACCTTTAGAAACAATGTACTCCGCTATTTGAATTGCATTAGTAGCTGCACCTTTTCTAAGGTTGTCCGCAACAATCCACAGATTAATTGTATTTTTTCGTGAAAAATCTTTTCTAATTCTTCCAACAAAAACTTCATTTTTGCCTTCAGCATATATAGGCATTGGATAAGTATTAGTTTGAGGATCATCTTTTACTATTACCCCAGGAGTTTCCATTAATAATTTTTGAATTTCTGAGATAGTAGCATCATTTTTTAATTCTACATTTACAGACTCACTATGACCGCCGACAACAGGTATTCTTATTGCCGTTGCGGTTATTCCTATACTATTATCAGAAAGAATTTTATGAGTTTCTTTAATTAATTTCATTTCTTCCTTAGTGTATCCATTTTCTTCAAAAACATCACAATGCGGTATTGCATTTCTATGAATTGGATAATGATAGGCCATAGGACCTTTTTCCCCTTTATATTCATTTTCAAGTTGCTTTACAGCAGCCATACCAGTTCCGGTAATTGATTGATAAGTAGAAACAATTACACGATTAATTCCATATTTATGGTGCAATGGCGCTAAAATCATTAAGAGTTGAATTGTTGAGCAATTTGGATTTGCAATAATCTTATCATATTTTGTTAGTTCGGAAAAATTAATTTCAGGTATTATTAATTTTTTGTCTAAATCCATTCTCCAGACTGATGAATTGTCAATTACAGTAGTGCTGTTGGCTGCAAATTTTGGAGCCCAAGCTAAAGAAGTTTCATCTCCAGCAGAAAATAAAGCTATATCTGGCTTAAGAGAAACAGCCTCTTTAAGGCTTACAATATTATGATCAGCGCCTTTAAAAGAAATAGTTTTACCAACTGACCGTTCTGATGCAACTGGAATTAATTCGGATAAAGGAAAATCCCTTTCAGCTAAAAGCTTTAACAGGACCTGACCAACCATTCCTGTAGCACCAACAACTGCGACTTTCATTTTATTCAATTTTAAGCAAATTTAATTATTATATTTTCCTTTTTGCAAATTGATTAAAAGGTTTTGGTTAAAATGTTATAAATAAAACAAATTAATTTAGTCTAGTATGTTTCTTATAATTCTTTGAGAAAGCCCTGATAATAATTCGTAAGAAATTGTACCTCCCTTTTCAGCCATAATAGTTGCAGTGTTAGATGATCCAAAAATCGTAACAATATCACCTTCAATACATTTTATTTTTGAGACATCAACCATAATTATATCCATACAAATGTTTCCAACAATATAAGCCATCAAACCATTAACCTCTACAGGTATTTTTTTATTCCCAAAAAATCTGCTTATACCATCCGCATGTCCAAGAGGCAAAATAGCAATTTTAGATTTCTTTTTAGAAATCCAACTTTGATTATACCCTACGCTTTCACCCTTATCTATTTCATGAATTTGAATTATTGGAGCTTTTAAAGATAAAGCCGGCTTTAGTAGTTTGTCCCAAATAGGTGAATTAGAAAAACCATAAAGTCCTATTCCTGGCCTAACTGCCTGATATTGTTTTTCGGGATAATTAAATATTCCAGAAGTATTAAGTAAATGAAATCCAAGTTTAGGTTGAATAGCCTCTTTCATTTCTTTTTTTATTTTTTCAAAAATATTTATTTGACCTTGCGTGTATTGACAAGGCTTAATATTCTCAGAGGCACCCAGTTGAGAATAGACGCTTACGATGTCAAAAAAAATTAATTTAGATTTTTCAATAATAAATTTTCTTTCTGAATACTTAAAGCCAAGTCTATTTAACCCTGTATTAAATTTTATATGAACAGGATATTTTTTTAATCCTAAATTTGAAATTATTTTTTGAGCTCTATTAAATAAACTTTTAGAATAGAGTGCTGGCTCTAAACTATTTTTAACAATTAATTCTAAGTTATCTATATTAGGATAAAAAACCATAATAGGAACTTTAATACCAGCATTTCTTAATGAAATAGCCTCATGAAAGGAGGCTACAGCAAAACGAGTTACGCCAAGAGTTATTAGTTTTTTAGCAACTAATATTGCGTGAGAGCCATACCCATTAGATTTAATTACAGGAATTATCTTAGTTGTTGACTTTAATTTTGAACATAAAACTTTAAAATTATATTCAATTTTTGCAAGATCAATTTCTAAATAGGCTCCTGAAAATTTCATGTTTAGGAATGAATATTAATATTAAAGCTTCTAAAGAAAACATTTTGTAAATTCAACTATATTTTACTAATTAGAAGATTATGTTAACAAAGTTAATAAACTAATTTATCATTAAAGTTTAAAAAATGATAAACCAAATTTTAAAAGAACTTAAATTCCTCGCGGAAGAAATACTTAAAGCCCCATATTCGATTGATTCATCTAAGATTATTGAAAAAATTAATTTATTAGAAGAAAAATTAATTATTCACAAATTTCTTTTGGATAATAATAAATTCCAAAAGGAAAACACTGTGGATCACAAAAAAATTGAACAAGATATATTTTTAGACTCTGAGATAATTCCGGAGTTTGTAAAGAAAGAAAATACAGAAAAATTAAACAATATAAAGGAAAAGAAAATTAATGATCTTTTTGGAAAAGACTTTAATATTGGCCTTAATGATAGGTTAGCGTTTATTAAAAATCTTTTTGATTCAAAAAATGAGGATTATCAAAGAGTGATGTCACAACTTTCTACTTTCGATAAATGGAAAGAAGCGGAAACCTTTATAAATAAATTTGTGAAACCTGATTATAATGATTGGGAAGGAAAAAACGATTTTGAAAAACGATTTTTTTCTATTGTTAAAAACAATTTTATATAACCTTAATTTATAAGTTTTAATGGGTCATTTATCAATGAATAAACTTTTTATTGTCCCAACTCCAATAGGGAATTTAAAAGACATCACCTTCCGTGCCATTGAAATTCTTTCATCAGTTGATCTTATTTTAGCTGAGGATACAAGAACTAGCATTAAGCTTTTAAAGCACTATAAAATAAATGTTCCCATGAAAAGCTATCATATGCATAACGAACATAATAAGATAGATTTTTTGATTAAGAGCATAAATGAAGGTAAAAAAATTGCTTTAATTTCTGATGCCGGCACACCATCAATTTCAGATCCAGGATTTTTATTAGTTCGCGAGGCAATAGAACATAAAATTGGAATAGAATGTCTTCCAGGAGCAACCGCTCTTATCCCAGCTCTTGTTCAAAGCGGATTCCCCAATGAAAGATTTATTTTTGAAGGATTTTTACCTATTAAAAAAGGTAGACAGGCAAGGCTTGAAAATTTAATTCATGAAAAAAGAACAATTGTCTTTTATGAGTCTCCTCATAAGATTTTAAAAACTTTAAATGAATTTAAAAATCATTTTGGTTCCTCCAGAAAAATCTCAATTTCTAGAGAACTAACTAAGCTTTATGAAGAAACTTTTAGAGGAACTATAATGGAGGGCATTACTCACTTTCAAAATAAAAAAATTAAAGGAGAATTTGTTATTTGTCTTTCAGGAAAATTAAAAGCGGAAGATGAATTGGAAAAGTAATCCCAAAGTTAATAATGACAGAGTTCTTTCTCTAGAAAAAGAGATAGGAGTTCCTAAGATAATAGCTAATCTTTTAACAATTAGAGGGATTAAAGATTTTGAAACTGCCAAGTATTTTTTTAGACCTTCTTTAGATAAATTGCATGATCCATTTTTAATGAAAGATATGGATCTTGCAGTGTCTAGAATCAATAAAGCAAAAGAGCTAGAGGAAACGATAATGATTTATGGAGATTATGATGTTGACGGCACAACATCGGTGAGTTTATTATACTCCTTTTTATCAAAATTCTTCAATAATGTCATTCCTTATATGCCTGATAGATATAAAGAAGGCTATGGAGTTTCTATCCAAGGGATT
>Ga0114997_10001012_pt1 | contig 23309 bp, 12 predicted proteins | sample ArcticOcean_MG_C_2_FD_87045 | JGI IMG/M metagenome (GOLD analysis project Ga0114997, IMG submission 87045) | Marine microbial communities from western Arctic Ocean - ArcticOcean_MG_CB4_136 | ecosystem: Environmental > Aquatic > Marine > Oceanic | place: Arctic Ocean: Canada Basin | collected... | reverse complement strand
GATAACCACAACTCGGAACGAATACCGAGGAACTGGTCTTTGTTAATGGCTTCGACGTAGAACGAAAACTCCAACATGATTCCATCCGGCGTCACTTCTTCTATAAAAACGCGCCTGTGTAGCGTTTTCAACACTCGCGGATCGTTTTTGATCATCGTTCTAAACGTTGACAGCAATTTGGAGAGTTGACTCGCGTCTTTTAATCTGACTGTCATTTTCTCGTTGAATCTAAACTCTCTTCCTCGTCGAGTGACGTTGATGATTGACATTGCACCGAGTTCAGAGTTTGGAAGTAATATAACTTCTCTCTCTAAAGTTTTAATAGCCGTGCGAAACAAACCAATATCAATGATTTGACCCTCCGCGTAGTTCAACTCCTTCCCTTCTCTTGGAATTTTAACCGTATCGCCAATTATAAATGGGGTCGTTGTGTACAATAAGACGCCCATAAGAGCATTCTCTAATACCTGTTTGGACGCCAAACCGATGGCAATACCGGAAACGCCCCCGACAGTAACTAATGCGCCCAAGTTCAATCCTATGGCTTTGAAACAAAAGATTGCCGTCACGACCCAGGTGATAATTTCCGTCACTCTCTCCGCCCCGTTCACTCTCGCTAAAGTTGCCGGCGCCGCTCCGCTCTTCTCCAACCTACTCCACGCGCTCGAGAAAAACTTCTTCTCCCACGAAAACGTCGCCGCGACCAGGCCGCTCAAAATACACAAATACGTAATCGCTTGCACCGCGTAAATAATTCGAGCGACTTCAAATACAGCAGATCCAATCAATAACGCACCAATCCCTCTGCTCCCGGAAGCTATCAACAAACCTCTCTCTACCGCACCTGCGATATCTTTAATAATCTCCTGAACTCTTTCGCTGAAACGAAAGAACCCGCTGAACAGAGATAATCGTAAAATCGACCCGAGAAAGAACAATAGCGCCGCGTCTTCTAAATACACTCGAATAATTTTATCCGGACTCGGCGCCGGCGTCAAACCGAGAAATCGTCCAAAAGCCTCGAATATAAACTGCGCGACGATAGCGCCGGTTATTTCCGCCGTCTCTCTCGTGTTTATGGCTAAAAAAGCGGCATAAAACGAAAAAGCGCCGACACATAACGTGATCAGTTTCGTCAACCACGAGTCTTCTTCGGCCAGCACGGGTACTCCCGGGAGTAACGTCCGCGGCGCGTTCTTTTCAGATTTCATAATCTCCGTCCCTCCCTTACTCGAGGAAGACGAAGAAGAAGAATCATCCAAAATGGTATCCATGGAATACATATCGTCAGAGGTTGCGTCTCCTCCTCCTCCAGCTGCTGGTGCTTCGCGCGCTACTATTCTTTCTCGAATTTGTCCTCCTTCTCCTTCTTCTCTTTCCCTTTGTCTTCTTCTTTTTCTTCGTATCGATGAAATTGTGTTCGTTAGAGAGGCGGCGAAAAAAAGGGTGACTTTGTTCTCTTTCTCGTAATTGGTATTGTTTACTCTTCTTCTTCTCCTCGTTCTTCTCAACGACGACGACGAGAGAAAGGCTCGAGAGTAAGAAGAAGAACAGAACCGTGATGATGATGATGATGATGATGTCGAGCACGCGCGCGACGACGATTGCATCGCTCGGTTCGTTGCTGCTGCTCCCGTCATCATCGCAGTGGTCATTTTTTAATGGAGAGCGTGAAAACCTCTCCCAAATCCCCTTTTCAATGCGTTCATTTTTTTGCGAAGGAGGAGGATTTTTGCGCCAAAATTTGCCAAACAAAAATCAGCATCCAAACCCACAAAATAATTTCATCAGTGCTTTCGCGCCATATGTATTTAAAATGATGATTATGTTTTCCTCTACTTCCCTCTCATCATCATCAGCCTTGGCGCAGAGAGGAGCACCTCTGCGGACGACGACGAGATCAGTTTTGTCGCCCCCGTGTTGTTGTTCAACCGCGACTGCGACTGCTGCTGAGAAGAGGAAGAAGAAGAGCGAAATGATGATGATGAAAATGACGACGACGACGAGTCGAGGAAGAAGAGGAAAAGGAATGTTGAAATCATCATCGGAAGAAGAGTCGTCGAAAGTTGCGATTGAAGAAGAAGAAGAAGAAGACGACGACGACGACTTTTTACAGTTTCTGGAAGACTCCATGGAAGTCGCGGCTGGGGAGAAAAGAGACGACGATTGGATTGGCGAACCAGGCTCGGCCATGCGAGGCGAAGAGTTGAGGAAGTTAGTGTTGAAACGATACGGAAAGTTGTACGATACGAGAATTTGTCAGAGACGAGATTCGATGAATAAGTTGCAGTTGTTTTTACAAATAATGTGGAAGTTTGTCGGACAAAAGAGTTTTCCGATGACGGAGGCGGAATACATCGAACAAACCGACGCGGTGGCGGAAATATTGACAATGAAGAATAGGCAGGATTTAGTACGCGCGAACTTACCGATTTGGCCAAAATGGCCGAAGATGGATACCACCGGCGCAAACGCGGTCATGATTCCTTTGGACATCGACGAAGAGGATCTAACCATTGACGGCGAATAAATAGTAAACGACTCTGTCTGTAGTAATTGGTAGAGCTAAATGTGTTGTATATCTCATAGATGCTAATAAAGTGTGTTTGGACTCTCTCTCTCTTCTTAATGCGCGGTGCCCGTCGCCGCAACTTTCAAGTTTGGCAACACCTCCAACCCGTCTCTTGTAACTCTATCTGCTGCTTCACGCGAGCTAATCTCGCGTACAACGGCCTCGCGTGTTTTTTATCCGCTTTGCTCGCGACTATGTTATTCATTTTCATCAACCTCGCGTCGTACGCTCGAAGTCTTTTTTTCAAATTGCTCTTCTCCAGTAACAACCCATCTCGACTCATCTGTCGCACGCTGGTTGGATATAACGCTTCCAACGCGCTTCCGCAACATCTCTCGGACTCTGCTCGCATGGAATCAAAACAAGACGGGTCGAAGAGAAACTCCGAGACGAACTCGTCCGAGAGTAATTCTAGAGTGTAATCTCTCGCTAATACATCTTCTTCTTCGACGATACCATTCTCATCATCTTTTTCCAACGTTCTTCTCTCATCATCATCACCGCTTTTTCCACTACTACTATTACTACTATTATTACTCTCGCGATTTTGACGAAGAACATTGATGTTCTCAAAATTCTTCCCGTCTCGTTTTGTTCCTTCTAATTCTTTAAACGACGATTCAGACGACGACGCAAAATCATCGAGAAGACTGATATTCGTATTCGTGGCGTCGCGAAGCATCAGATAAAATAGGGGAAGAAGAATTTTGTGGGGCTGTCGAGTTCATTTTTGAATTTTTTCTCACAAACAGCGCTCTCTTCTCCCTCTCTTCTTCTTTCCGGATTTAAAAAAACGCTCGCACGAATTTTTTTAATAAAAAACTCTTTTCAAATTAGATCAGAAATCATCCACACACATTCGTTTGCGCGAGAATACTTACTACTGCACGCATTTATAGTGCACACCAAAACAACGCAGCAGTAGGAAGAAAAATATCACGCGAAAACGACGATGGTGTCCTTCAACGCGAGAAACAGAGAAGAAGAAGTCGACGATCACGATTTTGATATAAAAAAAACCGATCAGGAGGAAAAATTCGCATGGCAGGAAAACTTGCGCGAGGACGATCCGTGGAAACACGTGAAAGATATCAAAGGGGATTTGCATTACCGAGTGTTGTCGATTCCTCGAAACGCGACGGTGCGGGAGATTAAAGCGGCGTATCGGCAAAAAGCGCGCGAACATCATCCGGATAAAGGCGGTTGCAGCGAAACGTTCGATAAAGTGCAAAAAGCGTTCGAGACGTTGTCCTGTCCCAAGAAACGAGAGCAGTACGACAGGTTACAACACGTGACGCAATATCGGTACATACCGGGCGTGACGCAAAGAGCAGTCGGAGGAGAGGATTTACTGTTGGACGATATCGCCCGATTAGGGTTAGAAACAGACGCGAGCACGCAGTTGGTGGTGTTGTGCGAGGTGTGCGGGAGACCGTCGACGAGAGTGTGTATGTGCTCGTTGTATTATTGCGATTTTTGCGAACGGAAGCAACACTGGAAAGGCGAGTTTGGTTTGCACTGGCCGGTGACGCAGAGCGATCGTTTGAAGGTGGATTTGGCAAAAAAAGAGTTGGAGGAGAAGAAAAAAGAAGACGCGAGGAGGTACGAGTTGGAAGATCCGAACTTTAGAGATCCGGCGTCTTTGAGAGAGATTCGCGAGTTCAAAGAACACGCCGCGGAGATTTACGGCGCGAGGAAACGAGATCAAACGAGGGTATTCGATATGCGTTTGGCGAGATATTACATGTGGACACAGACGACGCGTCACGTATACGTCGCAATCATGTTACCAACTGGATATAAAGATAAAGAGCTGCACATGGACTTCAGAGGGCAAGTGTTAGTGGTTCAAAGCGAAGACTCGCCTCCGGTGGTGGAAAGACACCTCGCGTTTCAACCGTCTCGCGAGTTTCCCGTGCAAACCATGCAAACGGAGGATAAAAGATTTTTCGTGCTCTCAATTCCGAAAAGCAACATGGGAGAAGATATCAAACAGTGCTTTGAAGGTGATCCAGACTACGCGCGATGCATGCAACCGCCGTATACTTTACACGAATCAAATACTGAAGTCATCATGGAATTTGAACTGCCGTTTTGGATCGACGAGGAAGACGTTCGTGTGGACATTACGAAACGTACCGTTCGCGTTCGCGTGACGAACGAAATCGATACGATACGTCATTTCTGGTGGAAAACGCAAGGGCACGAAGAGTTGCGCAAGAACTGGGAAGCCATCGTTCCTGAAGAGTGCGCGTGGTCTTTAGACGACGAAAGCATAAACTCAAAAGGCGAAAAATGTCGCCTATTGATGATTTGCTTCGCAAAGCCTTTGCCAGATCAAGAAGAGAAAGAATATAAGAAAAACTCGCGCCAAGATAACAGATTTGCATTGGCAAAGTGGGTTGACACTTCAACAACCCAAGAGTCCGGTGTCCGATTCTTTATCGAAGACGAAGACGATTTCGATATCGAGTCGTTGCTCATATCGATAATGTTTATGGAAACGGGCTCGTCTTTTGTACCCGCCAAACCCGAATACGCGTATCGCGCACCGTTCGATACTTCGAAAACAATAAGAGACGTAAATTTACTCCCAAAAAGAGTGAAAGCGTTGCTGGATAAGATGCTAGACGGAACAGAAGTGTTTGAAAAGAACGAAGAAGAAGGAAGAGGAGAAGGAGGAAACCTCGAGGCGATTGCGAACGAATAAAAAAAAGACAAATTGAGACATGCCGACATTGAATGTAATGCAACTCGCTAAATATGCGTACTAATAACACTAAATACTAAATATAACTAATAAGATGAAGCTAATAATCCTATTGTACTAAAAATCTGGAATGTCTTCATCCGAAAGCTCATCTTCATCCTGCCAAAAGTTTCCTTCCGCTTCAGAATCAGATTCGCGTTCTTCAAAAAATCTGTGTCGATCCGCCACACCAGCGGAAGATAAAAACCTTTTGTCGTCAGTATTGCCCACCAGTACTTCTTGATCTAATCCAATATACGTATCTGACATGATAAAGACCGTGATATCTGTAACACTCATACCTCGTGGAAAGTTATCAATGTTTAAAACTACGTCAAAGGTGTCTGCAAACTGAGCTCGGCGCATTGCCACGAGTTCGCCGGCGCGCCTCTTTTCCCCTAACACGATCCACCAACCTTCGTCTTTCTGTTTCGGAAATCTCGGCGCGTACGCCCTAGGTGCGGTTTTACGTCCCGATTTTTTACCAGAACGTTTCAACGATACTTTCACAGAAACGTTGCGACGTCCATCGCTGCTGTTGACTTTATCTTCCACTAAAGTGGCTTTCACGTCTAACAGCGGGAGGTTTGCGCAGACGTTGTAAATCGCCTCACTTTTAGATTTCGAGAGACCAGCCTTTGACATAGCCTCAAAGAATGCGCTCTTGCGGTGAATAGCCAGAAACACGAGCTGTGGAAGACACGTTATCTTTGAAAAGCGTTCCAATTTAGAAACCTCCTCGTCGGCAATTTTTGGTAATAGGAGCAAAGAGTTGTCGTTTATGGAGAGCCCTTGAATAATCATTTGCGTCAAGTTCATTATTGATAACGCTGTCGACAACCATCCAGCTTCGCTGACTATTTCCGTCATAGCTTGCATAATTCTTTGAGATTGGTCGAGTACAGACTTCGTATCCGTATGGTAATCCGACATTGGTAAAGGAAGTCGTAAAAAGTGCGCCTGGAAGAGTAAAGAAGCCTTGACGTGCGGGTCGTCGTACGCTCGTCGATCGACTTGATAACCTCCAGCTTTGAGAACATTTATCGCTAATTCCGCGTTTAACTTATCTTCGTTATGACGAACCGGGATTTCATCATATTCTGCAACATCACACAAGGTTGTCAAAACATCCTCTAAAGTGTTCGATTTCTTCAAACGTTTGGAGAAAACAGCCATGGTTTTGAAATTTAAGTAATAGAAACTCGCAATTCTGCCGAGCATTAAAGGTTTAATGGAATCATCTTCGTCGTTTGTAGCGAGACATTTTGCACTCGCGAGCGTTTCCATGGTGTTTTCGACCATTTCTGATAGGTATGAGTTCACGGTTTCGTGATTCGTATCCTCGAGGTTGTAATAGGTTGGATTTTTCATGGCGCGACGGAAGAAATACGTCCACGTTAGGTAATCCACGGCGTCTTGCTTCGATTTTATAGCTCCACCAACGACCTCGGCGTTGAAGTGATCTTCTAAACATTCATTAAAGCATGATTCCACTGGGAATGGTTCGTACAAGAACTTTTTGTAAAAATTCTTCTTCGGTTCGTGTACGAGAACGACGCAACAGCCGCTTTTATCAAACTGCGGACGCCCAGCTCTCCCCATCATCTGCAACACATCGGTGATGGGAAAGTCTTGGTAACGTTTTGTTTTCCCGTCGTAAAACTCAGTTCCTTTAATAACAACCAAATGCGCTGGTAAGTTCACGCCCCAAGCTAGAGTAGATGTCGACACCAACACTTGAATTTTACATTCTGCAAATAACTGCTCCGCGACGCCGCGATCTTCCGGGGAAAGACCCGCGTGGTGTAAACCAATACCGAATTGCAACGTATGCTTCAAAGCTGGATCTTGAATCTTCGCGATTCTTTGCTCCAGTTCTCGACTGTTGCAGTGCACAAAAGCATTTGGATTTTCGTCAGCAGCTGCGTAGGCAATCAAATCGAGCGCCGTCAATCTCGTTTGTCTTCTCGAGGAGACAAATACCAACGCCGGTTTCAGAGGCGAGTGCGTTCGAATCGCCGCGTAGGTGGGTTTATTCATAGAAAGCATGCGAGGACAATAAAACTTCCCTGGAAAACCTTGAATGTGACATTCGAGTGGTACTGGACGAACAGATGGACGGAAGTTGAACAAACCTTTGTCGTTCTCGATACCAAGCCAGTCCCCTAAATCTCTTGCGTTTGCCAAAGCGGTCGATAATCCAACGATGCGAATTTTCGATTTTGTTCGCGCGGAAATATAATTCATTCTAGAAACGATAGCTTCCAAAATTGGTCCGCGATCGGCACCTAAAAGATGGATCTCGTCAATAATGACGAGTTTGACTTTGCTAACGTAAGAGCGGGACTGCCAATTTCGAGAAATACCGTCCCATTTTTCTGGAGTTGCGACGATGATATCCGCGCGTAGTAACGCACGCAAATCCGGTGTATAATCGCCAGTAAGTTCTACCATCTTCTTATTCACAGTAAGACAGAAGTACTTCTTCCAATCATCCACGCGCTCGCGAACGAGTGCTTTCAAAGGCGCGATGTAGACAACCTTACTCCCTGGCGGTTCATCTCGAAACATTTTTAGAATTGTAAGTTCCGATGATATCGTTTTCCCCGAACCCGTAGGTGCTCCCAAAAGAATGTTGTGGTTCGTATGGTACAACGTGTGAAACGCTTGCGTTTGAATCGCGTTGAAATGTGTAAACTTCCTTTCATAGAGGGACTCATACGTCGGATTATTGAGCGCGGATCTTGGAAGCGGTTCCAAATCGAGTAGCTCAGTATTCGGCGGCGGTTCCGTCGGTAAAACAATGTCCTCTAAATCGAGTTCTAAGAACGATTCGCATCCTAACCAATACAAATGCGTTGCCCTTAAGAAGTATTGGGGCGGTCGTGGATCAAAAATTGGAATGGTGAACGCCAACGTCATTCTACCTTCTTTGTATTGCTTTTTGCTCAAAGTGAAAGTCTCCGTGTGATAAATGTGCTCATTCACGGGATCCTCTACCCAAATCAACCATTGCTGCGCTTGCCCGTGAACTTCATCTCTCCACATGAACTCAGGCGTAAGGGTTGCGGAAACTCGAAGCACAGAGCGCGTGATCGGCCGAACTACAGCTTCAAGATTGACGTGAGGGAGTTGTTCGACGCAGCGTTTCACTTGCGCTCCAACGACAGCATTGAGTCGCAGTAAATCACCAACTTCCTTTGCACTCATATCGATCAAGCGATCGACGGTGGCATCCTTCTCTTCCAGCTTATAGATTGTCTCTGGCTTCAAAGTATTTTCAAACTGACGCAGTGGTGAGTGGTGTGGCCATAATCTTCGATCTACCGCTTTTGAAAGCGTTAACAGCGTTTCTGCCAGCGATGGCCATCCACGCTTAAGCATGAGCTCGAACAAAGCGCGACATATTCTGCTGGCATTTTGAGAAATGTAACTTGAATCTGCAACTAATGAAAACGATTCTAATCGCTTCCGAGATACGTATACTTGCAAGAGTAAATTAACCTTGGCAATTTTATCGCTCATGTCACCTTTAATCTCAATCGGACAGGCGGAACGACGGTTTCTTCGAAGTGCCTCGAGTTCTGGCATTTCATCTTCTCTCGGCGCGATATTTTCAAACTCAGAGGAGTGTGAGATTACGTGCAACACTTCTGGCAAGGACATGTGTCGATTCATCATCTCTTCGAACAATTCCATGGAAGTAACTTTGATATAGAAGTGCGACGCGATGCGTCCAGCTTCGGTTTGATACAGTTGGCCTGATTGTTCGTCGAAGCGAATCATCTTAGCCTTGTGTAGCTTTCTCGCTGCTGTTTTAATCAAGTTTCTCCGATGCTCGATGAGCCCGGGATCCAAGCGAACTTCATCCCATGTCAAAGCATATCCGAGTGGATTTTGCTCCATTCTCGTGTGTAAGTAAGAGTAACTCAACCACTGCGCGCCTTCGCGGACATTCGTTACGGTTCCTAACACAATTTCGGCGTTCAAATTATCCGCCAAACACTCGATGAATTGCGACTCAATCGGAGTGGAGTGCGTCAACATTGCAACATATTTCGTGAGCTTCTTATGTTCGGTGATAATGACACCCTCACCACTGGTATCGAAACCCGGCCGGCCTGCTCTGCCGAAAATTTGCTGTACATCTAGAACACCAAGGTCCTTAAAACCTCCCGCACTCGCGTCGTAGAGCTGCGTTCCCTTGATGATGACTTGATGGGCGGGTAAGTTTACCCCCCATGCTAAAGTTGCTGTACATACTAATACTTTGATCACACCGGCGGCAAACATTTGCTCCACTAACGTCCGATCTTTTCGAAGCATCCCAGCGTTGTGACAGCCAAAACCTTTAAAGAATAATTCTTTCATCTCTTGGTTTCTTGATCGCGACACTTCTCTAGCGAATATCGATTTCTCCTCGTGTGTGTCGTTCTCAAACAACTCGAGTTCGCCTTCTTCTCCCGCTATTTCAGCCAACTGTCGCGCTGTTTTTACCGTATCCTTTCTTGAGTGCACAAATACCATCGCCTGTTTACCCTTACGAAGTGCCTCGCACGCTTTCTTAAAAGCTATTCGAATAGTCACATTCTGACGTTTCATTGCGTTTGTCTCTGAAACGCCAATGAAAACTTGTGTGAGCGGAATCGGTCTGTACGATTGGTCAAATACGAACAAGCCTTTACCTTCGGTGACACCTAAAAACCGCGCAACATCTCTCGGATTGGGCAAAGTTGCCGACAAACCGACAATTCGAATCATTGATTGCGTTTGCTCGACTTGACGACGCGTTCGCGCCACTAGCGTTTCAATGACCGGTCCTCGCTCGTCGTTCAATAAGTGCACTTCATCGATAATAAGGAGCCTGAGAGTGGAGGCTACGGAAACTTCACCACCTTTTCGCGTGATGACGTCCCATTTCTCTGGCGTCGTAACAATAACGTGCGTTTCTTCTAATTCTCTCTTGGAGAGCTGCGTATCGCCAGTAAGTTCTCGACACACCATCCCCAATTCGTCGAGTCGCTTCTGAAACGTCCGCGTGACTTCAGCCGCCAACGCCTTCATCGGCGCCACGTAAACAATCTTAAAATCGTCGTGTTCGTGCAAGCAATTATTCTCTTCGTCAAAATGTTTAGCTATTTCTTGCATCGCGCATAGCATGGCAATATTCGTCTTTCCTGCGCCAGTAGGTGCGCATACAAGAACGTTCTCGTTCGACGTATACGCGCACTCAAAAATTTTGGACTGAATACGATTGAATGTCTGAATACCTTTGAACGCAGTTTGAGCCCAAGCCGGGAGATAAGACACAGAAACTTGTAATTCACCGTCTGCCACGGCGTCAGGGATACGCGCAGGTACGTAAATTTCTTCGTAACCTTCCAAGACTTTACGAGTCGTTCCCGGCGGCAGAGCTTTTTTTCCGCCGTCTGTTCCGAGACCTAGTCCGCGCAAACTGTTCAGAATGTCATCCGCACTTCCCGGCGCGGCTTCGTTTCTGTTCGGTAGCGGTAACGAATCGTCGCAGAAAGCGCCATAACCAAGTCCAGAATCGTTCGTAAACCATTCTAACAAATATTCTCCATGACCACCAGCAGCGCGTCGTTTATTCCTCCGTTCTTCTTTCTTTCGGATTTTCTCCATCGCGACGTCCGTCGTTGATCGAACGGAGACGGCAGATTTACTTTTCGCATAATCATCCTGGGCAGAATCTTCTGGATCAAACGCTTCTTTTAAAGCTTGCAGCCGTCGTCTGATGGCATCCGCAAGTTGACCTCGTCTTTCGCAAACGCTCGCGACGAGATCAAATCCACCGTCACCGAGTAAATCGAACAAATCGGATGCAACCTGGTCGTCGCTGCTCGAGGCGTTCAAGCACACGCGACAGATATTTCCGCAAATATCCGTCCAACCTGCAAACGCATCTGAATTCGGATTGTTTTCTCTAAATATTTCGCATTGTTCGCGAAGCCAAGATAGAATTGAGCCAGAGCCGACTTGAAGAGAAGTTGACACCTCGCTCTCAGTACCTAATGCGTCCAGCTCGTGGAACGAAGGAGTCCTCGACCGTTCTAGCTCTAAAGATGCGAACGCATTCGCACTATCTAAACCACGCGTCATGTTCGATAAAATTGTAGATTCTAAGCCACTGGATATTTGGTCGCAGTGTTGATTACTGCTGTCAAAGTCTTTCGCTCCGTAAAATCTCGGTGGCACGAAAAACATATCCTCCCCGTAATACGTCTCTTTTTTTCCCCCTACTCCCATCGTTGTGCCATTCAAATCGCCACCAGTACTACTCGTGCTTCCTGCTCTTCTTAGTGCGTTTGCGCTTTGCCAAAAATCTTTCCATTGCTGCGCGGCTTCACCGGTTTCGCTCAACACGCCCCCTAGTTTCGCTTTCACAAAACCGAAAGCTTCTCTCTCGTTTCCCTTCCTTTTCCCTTGCACTTTCTTTCTCTCCAATTCCGGCGCGTTCGAATACTCAACGACATCTTCTAAATCTGCCTCCAACTTCCAATCTACATCACAATTAGTTGCCACCGCTGCATACAAATCCGCCGGCGCTTCTAAAAGTTCATCCGGCGAAATCAAGTCATTCTCCAAACGCAACAACTGTATCGAAGCGTCCGCGACTAAATCGAGCGCGAGCCTCGTCTCCTCGTCAAAATCCTCCAAAGAAGAAGACGAAGTTTTCAAAGCTACATCAGATAACTTCAAAAGTGCCAAATCTCTGTTCTTGGTCGCTTTCTTCGCGGTTTGCCGAAAGGACGATGATGGTGATGATGTCTTTGTCATCGCGCTCCCTATTTGCTTTGCACGAGCCACGTACGCTTCATCCACATCGCTCACGTACCAATATCTATCGATATTATCATCGCTTCCATCGCCACTTTTGCCTCCACACTGCGCTCGCAAAAATGTCGTCAGACGCGGTGGTGGTCTTCGAGAGGAAGAGGAGGAGGAGGAGGAGGAGGAGGAAGTTGATAATGGTGCCATCGCGTGTGAGGCAGAGGAAGAAATCACCTAGATATTGAAAAGATGCACTTTCATCTTCATCCGCGCTTTACTCTTCTTACTTATCATCATCCTTCTTCTTTCGAACGTGTAGAGGCACTGTATCTTTATCTATTTCTTCTTCGAAGCGCGAGTGTGATGTTTGATCGCTCAAACTCGTTGTATGTAGCATGCACTTTTTGTTTTGAGTCTGACGCAAATGCGACGAGAGGGTTCGAGCCTGCAAAGTCCCCATACTTTTTGAGCACGAAACCATTCGACGACTTCTTAAACATGTCTTCTCGAAGGAACGCCAACGAGAGCGATGAAGACGAGACATCGAGCGCGTCTCCCTCTCCCTCTTCTTCTCCTTCTGCCGCTGCTGCACTCGAAGGCATGGCGGAAGCCATCGAAAAAGGAGCGCATCTCCCTTCCGTGGACGAAAGAATAAAACACGCTTTAGAATGTCCTTGCGTCAAACCATTGAGAGATACGTCGTGCAGAGAAGAGTTCGACCTGGCGTTGACGTGTTTTATGAAAGCAGACGAAGAGACGAGAGCGAGCGATTGTGCGGACAGGTTCGTGGCGTTGCACCAGTGCATGGTTAAGCATAGCGAGGAGTTTAAAGAATTTGCGGAGGAGCTGGTGAAACATAAAAACGTCGAAGGTCCAGCGCAAGTGTAATGTGTTCATACTCAGGAGGAGGTTTCTAGCAAGAGATAGATTAGATAGATTGAGAAAAATACGCAGGTATATTTTGATGGAGTATGATAGTGATAGTGATATAGTGCGGTAGTGGTAGTAGTAGTAGGAATAGTTTGCAATTCAATTCATTAAATGATATTTATTGTTGTTGTTGTTGTTGTTGTGTTTCGAACGTCGTTTACAACGAAAGCGTCATCCACTGCGCCGCTTTTGCCGATACCGACGCCTTGGCCGTTTTCAATTTAGCCGCTAAAAGAGCGTCGGCAATCGTAAACGTACTTCCACACACGTAATCGTTCGCGCCTTCCAACGCTTTTTCGACTCTCGTGACAACCTCGTCGACGTTGGCGTGATGGAACAACTCAATAAGAGCTTCGCATTTGGCGTTATCCTTCGCGGCGGTTGGTAACAAAGCGAGACTGGACGCTTGCGTCATCTTCGCGAGATATCTTGCAATAGCCGTAGCTGACGTCAACACAAAATCACCGCCTGCGATCATAGCCGGACCAACGATGTTTTCTGGGTCTGGAAACAATCCTTTCTCTTCCTCCGTGACGTCCACGGCGATGGATTTTTTCGTCGCCGCGGTGTCCGGAAGCTTTGATAGAATCGATTCCAAAGCCATGGACCCGGCACAATCGCCAGCGTTGACAAAAACGCTCAAAGAATTCGCGGAATCCGCACCATTCACTCCACCAAACAACGGTGCCGGCGCCGGTGAAACCGCTACCAAACGTTTCTTCTTGTCTAACTTGCTCACGAACGGAATGAACTCGATGCCGCACATCCAAGGGCGCAACGCGGGAGGTACCACCAACCCGTCTGGGGTTTGCCAGTTCTCCAACAAGCAACACAATGATCTCTCCGTAGCAGTTAACGTCGAATTCAACAAGTGCACGTATGACTTGGTCTTTTCCGGGCCTTTCTGCGGAGCGCCGTAACGAATTTCCAATCGTCTGGATTGGTAATCTGTACAGTTCGAGCAAGACACCAATTCTCGGTGAGTTCTAGAGGACGGAAACCACGCTTCTAAATCGTACTTTTTCGCCGCGGCGTCGTTTAACTCGCCGGAAACTATGTTCACAACGTTATACGGAATGTTCAAAGATTGGTAAAAAGCCTCTGCGTTTCCAATCAATCTGTCCATTTCTTCCCACGAAGCGTTGCCTTCCGGCGTCACGGCTACGAATTGTTCAACCTTCTCGAACTGATGCACGCGAAAGATACCGAGCGTATCTCTCCCGTGACTCCCAACCTCTTTTCTGAAACACGTGGAATACCCAGACAAACGAATGGGTAAATCCTTCTCGTTCAACCATAACTTTCTTAAATACGAGCAGCACGTTTGTTCGCTAGTAGCGATTAAATACTTATCGTCGCCTTCTCCAGTCACTTTGTACAACTGCTCGTCGAAATCGGCTAATTGCGCGCACTCTGCCATTCTGTCTTTTCTCATAAAAAATGGCGTCGCTAGCGGAGAATGCCCTCTCGCCGCCAAAAACGACAACGCGTAGTTAATCATCGCTTGGTTCAACAACACCCCGGCGCCTTTCAAATAATACCCTCTCCCTCCAGCCACGTCTGCACCTTTCTCCAAATCTGCAATATCCAACATTCCAACCAAATCTACGTGATTCGGTAAATCCTCTTCCATTCTTCTTCCCCCCCACGTCGCATGAACCGTGTTAAATTCCTCGTCATTATTCACCGGCACCGAGTCGTGGACGATATTCCCAATCTTCAACAACAACTCGTTCGTTTCCTGTTCCAAAGTCTTCTCCAGCTCCACGGTGTCTTTTCTCAGCTGGTCCACTCGTTTCACTTCTGGCATCAACTTTTCCGCCTCTTCCTTCTCCCCTGCTTTCATCTTCAACGCCACCGCTTTGTTCGCTTTGTTAAAATCCGCATTCAGCTTATCGAGATCGAATCGTACCGAGCGCCATTGCGCGTCTTTTTCGATGCACTGGTCGACAATTTCCACGGACTTGTACCGACGTTTTTGCGACTCTTTCACGACATCCTGTTTAGATTCAGTAATATTTCGCGCGCACAGAAGAAGTGAATGTGAATACTCGTCAGTCCTTGATATCAGAAAGAGAGAGAGCTAATAAAAACGAGACGAATAAAAATCCATGTCGGCGCTTTTTCATCAATCGTCTCCAATCATCATCGCACGACGACGACGACGACGACGGAATTACGAAGAACAAAGAAAAACATCGACAACAGCGAGCAGCGAAAGAGGTATAAAAGTGGTCGCAACAAAACGCACCGGGTCGCCGCCTTTCTCCGGTCTCAATAAGTTTATATCGAGCATATTTTTATTTTGAGGTGTTTTTCTGTGGAAACTGTGTTTTTTGTTTTCCACTTTGGGGGAATTAAAAAAAAGGTTCCCCGTGCACTCCAAGCAGTCGTCCACCCCTCATCGCTGCACAGTTTTTGCGCGCATACTTAACAACCAACGCAATAATAATGTCGAAACCGTCGAGGTACTCCAATCGCGTGCCTACGACTAAAACTACTACGAGTACGTACGCGAATAGTATTACGAAAGTGGATAAAAAAGTGCACGTGGAGAAACCTTTATCTTACGAAGGTCCGTGCCACCGGTGTAACAGACTCGGTCACCAGGCGAAGGATTGTTCGAAACCTCGGATATGCGGGAAGTGCGGGCAGAAAGGGCACGTGGAGAGAAACTGTGATAAAGATAATAATTATAACAACAACAACAACACGCATCATCAAAAGAAGAAGCAGCAAAAGTATCGCTCGGTGTGTAAACGATGCGGTCAGAAAGGCGGACACTCTTCTTCGAGGTGTCCGAACGTTTCCAGGTGTAAAATATGCACGGAAAACCACGAGACGAGAGAGTGTCCGAGAAATTTAGGCGGGACCGTGAGTAAGAAAAGGAGAGAGATTGAGGAGCAGCAGTCGTTCGTGGAGCAGAGAAGACGAGCGGTGATGATGGAGGAGGTTGGTGGTGGGAGAAGAGGCGACGGCGTCGACGAGGAGACGGGCGGCGACGACGGCGCCGAGAAACGATTACGAAAAGGAGGCATCCTCGCGAGGAAGAAGGTGAAACTCGTTCGCGTACAGAAGATGGAGCGAGATGAAGACGACTGTGCAAAGCCTCCGTCGTCGGCATTTGAACAGGCGAAGGAAGGCAACAAGTGCGTGCCGCTCGTTGATTACGCTTCGTCCTCGGATGAATGATAGAATTTTTTTGAGAGCAAAGGACTGCTTCTGCTTTAGGGAATAGCAAATAGCTCCGAAATTGTGAGAGAAATAGATGCACGACGCAAACACATACAGACGGCGATGATGATGATACCTAATACATACTACTCACAACAGCAACCACCCAGAGTTTGCACTCAATCGCTCTCTTCTCGATTTTATCTCTCGACTATTTTATATTCTACTAGTATTTTGATGCGCGTCAATCGAATCGATTTCACACACACGCCGCGAGCGATCCTTCTCTCTCCCTCTCTTTTCTAAATCGCCATCAACTCTCCAAAAGCTCTCATAAACACCACGGACCCGAAAAAGATGGCCGCCGAGCGCATTAACTCCACGTTCGCTCTTCGCACTTCCGGCGACGCGTGCGTGAACTCTCTGTCGATGATGTCTTTGACCCCCATTTTGTTTATTCTTTTGAAGCACTTTTGCGTAAAAGACCACAACACACAGACGAGATTTTGTGAAGTTATTCCACACATAATTAGTCCTCAACACACGTATAGTCCACACACTGACACACTGACACCACGAAAGAGAAAGAAAGCGAAAGAGCTTTTCATGACGACGGAGGAGAAGTCTTCTCCTTCTTCGTTCACGGAAACGCTCTCCACAGACTTCATCTCCCGGGAAGAAATCGAGTCCATGGCGAAAACGCAAAAAGAAGCCGTCCAAAAGTTACAAAACGCGAGTAAAAAACTCGACCTGTTTACGCATAAATCGAAAGAGAACATGGCAGACTCGAAGGAAAAACTCGCCGAAGCGGACGAGAGTTTACGAAGCATAGCGGAAGATTTGAGGTGCATACACGGGGTGTGTGCGCGCGTGAAGAAAGGGTTGAAGAGTGCGAGTCAAGCGAACCCGAGAGGAGTTTGAGAGAAGAAGGTTGTTAGATACTGCACGTAGAGAGAATTTTAGAACTTACTTAGTCTTAGTAGTACATGTAGCTTTATTTAGATCTTATACACAACGGTGTTTCGGCCTTTGAAAGGTAAAAACGTAACTTTGATATCCTTATCTTTGCGGAGTAAGTAATCGACGAACTCCCTTTGCGTCGTGACCGTCCCGCCGTCTTCGGTGAGTCTGTCTGGAAACATGGTCGGGAAGACGCAGCAAGGGACCACGGCGAAGGATTTGTTCAGTTCGAGAGCGGCGTCGACGATGCTTTCGGTGGCTTGGTCAGAATGTAAACCAACCAGGACATCCGCAGACTCCAGCTTATGTCGAGTTCTTTCGTTGACGCCCCAAAATTCTTCTCGCACGTGCTCAAACGTGGAGAGCGCGTATTCGTCTTCTTCTTCTTTTTCTCCTTTGGTCTCTTTCAAAATTGGAGGAATTTTTACCGCTCGCTTCGGAAATGTTTCTAATTCTTGATTCTTATCGTATTTTGTATCGTAATACGACTGATAATCAGGAGTATCAACTTTGCCGTCGCCGAGATTCGTGTACGCCAAAACGCGCTTCTCGTGTTGTTTCAATCTTTCCTCTTCTTCCTCGTTGGCGACGAGCATCCAGTTTTCTAATCGCAACCACTTCTGAACAGATGACGTGTTAGTATCATCATAGCTATGTTTATTATCGCTATCGCAATCGCTATCGCTATCGCAATCGCTATCGCTATCGCTATCGCTATCGCTGCTGCTGCTGCTACTACTATTTCTGCTATCGACGCTTTGTAATGCTCTTCGACGAGCGTTCTTAATCTTGGCTTGAATCTTCGTCAACGCGACACACCTCGGTTCCCAGAGAATGACCTTCTTCCATTTTTCCACGTTGAGTTCATACGATAACGTTCCTGAACCTCCAGCGACATCTACGAAAGTTTCAGCTTCCGGAAACGTTTCGCACAAAAACGTCGCGAAGAGACGTTCTGATTCGGCTTTATTCTTCTTATTCTTCGCGTGCGCCTCTTGTTCTCCTTCCACGTACGCCGTCTGCGCGGCATAGCTTTTTCCTCTCTTCGAAGCGTTCACTCTACTTTGCTGCATCGCTTCGAGCAAATCGTCGTTCGCGTAGTGTCTTTTCGTACATAACGGGTCGTTGCACTCGGCACCCTGTATAAACGTGCGACAGACCGACGGCGATATCAACGCCGCCGCAGTCCCATCGGGAGGAGTCGAAGATGACGAAGCGCCAGATAAAGACGAAGAGGAAGTGTTCTTACCATCCAAATCCGCCAAAAACTTTCTCGCGTTCACGACCATCGACGCCGGCGCCATATCCAATAACTCCGGCACATCTTCCGTTTCTATGTACACCCCTTTCGTCCTTTCGCCTCTTCTCCCGCTCGCGTCGTAGTCGTATTTTATTCCTCGAAAACGAACAGTTGCTCCCACCCTGATGCGCTTCGTCACGTTCGGTTCTGTGACTTTCAAGTAATAATATTGCTGCCGCTGCTGCTGATCGTGTTCGGCGACGCAGACGACGTCGAGAAACGTGAGACGTTTCCCCAACGTCGCGCGTCTCGTTACCACGCCTTGATTCGTTACCACGTTCTCAAAACTTCCCTCCCACGATGCATAAAAAAGCGTATTGGTCCTCTTGTTCTTCTTCTTGGTCGTCATCATCATCATCATCCTCGTCAGTGGCTTTCGCGACGACGACGACGATGATATTAAGGACTTCGAGAGAAGAAGCATTTTTCAGTCTCTCTCTCTCTCGCTCCGTCGTCGTCGTCGTCTTTTGACCCGGGGGGGAGTTGCAACAAACACGCTCTCCTTTTTTTGGGGGGCAGAATTGAGAAAAAAACACCAAGTGGCGGCTCTTCTTGGTAAATGATTTTTCTTCATTCCTAAGACGCACTCATTCAAACTCATCACACACACACACACCGCGCAGACGTAAGAAGAGAATACCCTCTCGACGATCGCTCTCTCTCTCGCTGTATATATATATATATGGTGCGTCGTCTTCTCACTCCTCTCTCTTTCTCTTTCTCTTTCTCGAAATTTGTTTTCTAAAAGAATTTTCCCCCTCTCTCTCTGCTCCTGTTGTTGTTGTTGTTGTTGTTGTTGTTGTTGTTTCGAAACGACGACGACGACGACGACGCGTGCGAGTTATGTATTCATCGCGTCACGGCTGACATCAACTCTCTCTCTCTCTCTCTCTCTCTCTCTCTCTTTCTGTTTCCTCTAATGCGATATAAACAGGCCAGGAAAGGAATCCATCCTCTTCTTCGCAGAGTTCAGTACGTAGGCACGAACGGACAAACCTATCAGTTGTGGTCGACCGTCAAACACCACCAGGATCGATTTTTCTTGTCGCAAGACCAATACACGCATCCAGCTTGGACTGGGATTCCTCCGAAAAGCGCGGCGACGGGACAGGCGGCGAAGTTCAAGAGACGAGGGTTTGACTTTTTGAGCGGGTTGAAAGGGAGAACGACTAATCAGCAGCAACAAGGCGCGAAGAAACAACCAACGAAGAAGTAAATAAAGAAAAAGCATCAATCGTTATGTCGGGTAGTTTTGTTCGCGCGACAACGTTTACGTCTACGCCTTCGTCTTCGTCGATAGCTTGGAACGCTCGAATTTCAAAGAATAGTACGAATAGCAACAACAAGAAAATGTCAACACCATCAACCGTGAGGAGGACGAAAAACGCGTATACATTTCGCGTTACCGCAATCGGTGGTGACGGCGATGAAAAACCAGATCCGAACGAGTGGATGCAAAACGCGAGAAAGGGTACCGAACGTCGAGCGATGCAATTTCGCAAGGCGAGAGAGGTTAGCAGTGGAGCAAAAGAAAAACGCGAACCGCGAAGGTATTCTCGAGCCGGTCGCGATCTGGACAAGATTAGAACGGCGATATCCCGAGGTTGGGTCCTCGATGAAGAGACGGGCGAGTACGTAAAGCCAGAATCCTCCATCAGTGACTTTGAAGCCTCTTCCTCCGAGGAAAGCGGTGTAGCCATTGATGCGCCTGGCATCTGGGAACCTGATATGGTTTCCTCGAAAGAATGGAAAGACCAGTGGACGATGACGTACGACGAATGGAAGGTGATTCAAGCGGAAGCGAAAAACGCCATCTTTCCGCAAGATTGTTTGAAAGTTTTCGAAAATGGCGGCTTGCGTCGCGTTTCTCCGAACATTGCCGGTAAAATGCTCCAAATTTTGGGGAATAAAGTTCAAAGCGTCAAAATGGATCGATTTGAACGCGCAGGGATTCGACGAGACCCGCGATTCGCACACTTGGTTGGTTTAACCGTCGCCGCGGCGCGTCAAAATTCCGAAGAGTTCAAGACGTCAGCCGTGTGTCAAGCAATTTGGGGTCTCGCCGTCGTCTCCGGCGAGGCTGCAAATGCGGCCGAAATAGAAGTGTTGTCGAACCGAGCAGCGCGTTCGGTGGTGGAGGTGGAGATGAAACCAAAAGACGTCACGAATGTTGCTTGGGCGTTAGCGTCATGTCGACACGCCAACGAAGGTTTGTTTTCCGCCATTAATGAATACGCCGAGCAAGGCGGATTGAAAGGATTTGACTCCTTTAAAATCACAACGTTATGCTGGGCCACGGCTCACTTACAAATGGATGGCGATGGAATCATCAAGGGAGTCGCGAAATGGGCTTCCAATGCCCCAGGATCAAACGAAGGCGAAGACGGTACGCAACAAACCGTGAACAAATTGAAAGGCGCGCAGCTTTGCACGTTGAGTTGGTCGCTCGTGAACTTGCGTAATGACGTGGGATTGAACTCGGACATTTTGAAAACTGTTTGGAGTCACGTGTGCTCTCAAGAAGGTATCAAAAAGTTCATGGAAGACGATAGCATTCGAGGACGAGACTTGAATCAGCTGTACCAAACAGCTATGGCGATTTCATCGTCCGATACCAATAAAAACGCGACTCTCCCGGATGCTTTAATGGAAAAGTGCTCCAACGCGTGGGCCGAACAACGTCGTCCGCCGGTTATTTCTTGGTTTCAACGGGACGTTGCGGCTATTCTCTCGTATATGGGTGAAAAGTACGAGGAAGAAGCTATCGTTGCGGGCTATCGCGTGGATGTTTTGCTCGAATCCATCGGCGTCGTTCTTGAAGTCGACGGACCTTCACACTTTGCGCGCAATGTGAAAGATCACGCGCTCGGTCAAACGAATTTGAAGCGCAACTTATTAAAAGCGGCTGGATATAAAATCTTTCCCATCGCTGTGACAGAGTGGGATTTGTTATTTAACGTTGAAGATAAATCTGATTACGTTCGAGCTGGGTTAGATGCGCTCGCAAATGGAGAAGACATTCCAGACATTGTGCCGAGCGAAGATTTCTCCTCGGCGCAAAGGGACAGTAAAAACGAAGGCGATAGGGGTGGATCTGCTTGGAACAGACGTCAAATGAGCACAATGTAGATATTATTAATGATCGTTGCTGTTGTACCTAGGTGATTACACCTTGCATATTATTTTCATTTATTATTAATATTAATTCCTCCCTCCGCTCTTTACACTCTCCGGCGAATCTGGAGCAGCGCTCGGCTGACTCTTCGATAAAGATTTCAAGGACGGAAGTGGAAGCAATCTAAACGACGACCCGACTTCACGTAACCGTAACTTATTCCATTCGACCCATTTTCTTTGCTTTAAATCCGGCTCGATGTTCTCAAACGTTGCCGTCACGGCTTCTAAATCTGGATAACTCACTCTCAAACAGGTCAACAGTCTCTCCGGTAACTCTTTTTCGTTTTCGCCTTGGACAACCACCCCGATATCTAAAATCAAATACTTAAAGAACGCGTGACACGTCCTCAACGAATTCGTTGCCAACGGTTTGAACGCGTGTCCATCAATATCAACTTCAAAGCACCCTCCTCTTTTAGTAAAATTCCCAGTTCTATCCGTCATGAAAGGTTTCCCGTTCCCTTTTGAAAGCGCCATGCGTACCGGCCACGGCAACTCGTGCTGCCCTCCTTTCACCATGACCACCACTTTCGTTTTCTGTCTCGCCACGCACTGATGCGGTGGTCCATCGAACCCATCCTCTCCATCTGCACCTTCGATGTATCTCAACAATAAGCTCAACTCTGGCGGTAAATCCTTCCAATCTTTCGTATTCTCAAATGCCTCTCTCGCCCAATCCGATATCTTGCACACCATCGCCACTTGATGACCTTGCCCATCCGGAGGTATTTTCGCCAATTTACTAAACACACCACCTTCGGGAGGATAATCTGGAATCATCACGTTCACAATCAATACCGAAGGCACCCTCTCTCTAATCAATTCTCCAACCTTTTTACCTAATATCTTCTCGTGTACGTCCATCACTTTCTTCTCCGAGCGAAACACCAACAGTTGTTGCACCTCGTACGCCGAAGATTGACTGGTAAACTTCTTTCGGTCTCTTTTATAATGTTTCCCTCGAAGTAAAAACGTGTGCGAATTCCCAGGATTTCCAGACCACGTCGATGGCTTTCCTACTAACGGTTCGTTCACCGGCGTGTCGTATCGCGGTATCGAAGCGCCTTTCATGGAAGTATCGCCTTGCAAGTTGCCTAAAATCGGATGCAAGTGGTGCGCGTACGGTTGAAAGGATTCGTTTCTATCCTTCACCGCGTAATCTGGTGCCGATATGCCATCGTCCGCGTCGTGGAACGCGTCGGTGCCGCTGGCATCTAACGACCTTCGTTGTTGCTCTTGTTTTTTGCCGAAGGATGTTTTCTTCTTCACGAGAGATAAAGATCCTCCCCGTTTCTTGTTGTTGTTGTTGTTATCGGAAGAATTTAGTTGCCCCCCGGCGGCTTTATCGTCATCGGTTTTGTTGTCTTTACCTCCACCACCGAAGCAGCCGCACCCCATTTTTGATGATGATAGTATTTCTCTCCTCGCGTGCGTGGATCAGTTCGCGCGTGAGAGAAGACGATGATGCAGAGACACTACGCCGCGACTACCTCTAGCGCGTATCAATAAAATATTCTCTGACGATGTTTGGAGGGGGGGGTTATTAGAGAAATAAGAAGCAATTTTTTTTTTCAAAAGCTACGTACGAGATGCATTTCTGCAAGCGCAAAATAAAATGTGTGTTCTTCTTTCTTTCTTTCTTCCTTCCTCGAGAG
>Ga0114997_10001008_pt1 | contig 23343 bp, 19 predicted proteins | sample ArcticOcean_MG_C_2_FD_87045 | JGI IMG/M metagenome (GOLD analysis project Ga0114997, IMG submission 87045) | Marine microbial communities from western Arctic Ocean - ArcticOcean_MG_CB4_136 | ecosystem: Environmental > Aquatic > Marine > Oceanic | place: Arctic Ocean: Canada Basin | collected... | reverse complement strand
TTAACCCCCAAATTGGAATTGCAGCCTTGTCGGTGTCTAAATAGTTATTTAAAACTCCGTGAGTGAAATAAGTGGTTAGAGATAATATAATAAAAAGAGTTAAAATTTTATAAAACTCATTTTCACATTTTATATAGAATATTCCAGTGTAAACAAAAACAAACCCTATTAAGAAAATATTAATTATAAATCCAAAAACCCCTTGCTCAGCCAAAGGACTTAGATACTCACTATGCGCATTTCCCCCATCGCCAAAATTGGTGCTGATAATAGTTAAATCTTTGGACTTCTGAAATGGAGCATATACAAATGCAAATGTTCCTGGTCCCCATCCGAAAAATGGTCTTTCTGTAAATAGTTTAATTGCACAATTCCATCTATTTAAACGTTCTAAATTGGAGGCATCTGAAGAAATATTGGACATAGATTCTATCCTTTCAGAAAAATTCTCGGTGGTGTGTTCAGCATCATTTTTTTGAATGAGATATGAAATTTCTGTCAAATTATAAAGAATAAATATTGAAGGAATAATTATAATAGCAATTAGCCATTTAAATTTTATTTTGAAATAATACAGAAAAAATACTCCCATCGCCAAAACGATACTTAACCAAGCAGCTCTAGTGTAACTAAAGTATAGGCCTATTATAAGGATTACTAAAAAAACAATTAATAAAATTCTAAAATAATTTTTTTTGGACTCGTACAATAACCAAATATTGATCGGAATAACTAGAGCTAAAATTGCGCCATAGGAAGTATGGTCCTTGAAAAAAGGCCACATTACCCAATGGCCAGCTTCTTCACTAAAACTATTAAACATGTGGTTGACTAAAGTATAGCAAGTCACTATTACCATTGCAAATAGATATGCGAAGAAGAATTGTTTGATTTGCATCTTTCCCTTTTTAAAAAAGTGAATACCATAAAGAAGAATTGGCACAATAAACCAACTTCTTGATATTAAAAACTTAAAAGAAACTGAAGGGATTTCACTAACTATAGAGGTTGTGAAAATCCATAGTATTTGAATTAAAACTAGTACTATAATGGGATTTTTATAGTGTAGAAGTTCTTCTTTGACGCCACTTTTGTATAGTGATTTAAAAAGAAATACAACGGTGAAAACAAGCAACATTGGTTCCGTTGGGAAATAAAATCCTATTCCAAGTAAGTCTAAATTTTCAAAATTGAAAGATAAAGGTGTGCAAAATACTATTGTGAGAAAAACAAAATCTAACCTGAATACAAACAGATAGCCAATTAACATAACCAATGGGAGTGCTAACAGATAATAAATATCAAAGTAAATTAAAATTGAGTTTAATATGATGAATAAAATCATCAAAAAGTAAGAAGTTCTTCGACTAAGAAATTCTAAAATCATTAATCTTTTAAAAGTTTTAGTTTGTTTTTAACTAGAATTCCAACAATAGCTAGTAAAATTGAAGAGAATGTAGAAAAGACAACAATAAGCCACCTAATGGGATAAGCTTTTTTTTCTGCTGGATAGGCTTTTTCCACAATAAATTTATGAGAAAGATTGCTTGTTGCATCACTTTCTGCTTGTTCGTAGGAAGCTTCCATTGTGGCAAGTCTTTCAGAAAGAAATTCTACTTTTACTTGCAAAGATTTTAGTAAAGAACCATATTTTTCCGTCATATCCATTTTGGTTTTAAATGATTTTTTCATCTCAGAATCTTTAGAATTAACGTAGCCTTCCGTTAGTGCTCGGTAAGCATCGTTGGTTACAACGCCAAGAGAGGATAGTTTTGACATGGTATCTCTTAGGTTCTGCATTTGAGAAGTTATTTTATCTAGTTTGTCTTTTTTAATTTTAAAATCTGTCAAAGCCCTTTCGTGAATCATTGCATTTTTTGTATTGTCAAATAACGATGCAATTTCGTTGGCTATTAATGCTGCAGTATCTGGATTTTTATCTAAAACAGAAATTAATACTGCACCATTGTTATTTCTTTTAAAATTTATATTTTCAAGATAAGTTTTTGTCAAATCAGTATTGACATATTTTGACTCCAAGTCAATTTCATAATGCTTTCTAAGATTGAACTTGTCCATAATTTTACTTCTAATACTGCTAGACTCTAAAATTTGAAGCATTTGTTCTGCTTCTTCATCTTCTCCAAACTTAGAAACACTTTGATCTTCAGTAATTACTTCGTTGAATGTTACTGAACTTGTTTTTGCTGGGTACAGAGTCACAGTAGATTCAAATTTCTCATCTATTAATAGAGAAACAATTGAGGAGGTCACCAACGCAATAATTCCAATAGTAAGTAATGGATTTTTATTTTTCCATAAAAAAGAAATTAAGTCGTAAGATTGATTTTCTGTTGAATTCATTTTTCAATTTTAGATATACAAATGTAAGTTATAGCACGAATCTCTACAAATTAAGAGGATTTATCATGTTTTATAAGGTTGTAAAACTGTTTCCAATTAATAACTTTTAAAAATAACCCAATAATTCCACCACCTATTATATTCAATACGATTTTTTCTAACCAATTAATATTTAAATTGTTTTCAATTGTATAGACAAGCAGAATAAATAATAAGCTGAATGATGAAATCTGAATTATAGATAATAAACTAGATTTAAAATTAAATATTTTGTAACACAAAGCTATTTGAAATGCCAATATAAAAAACTGGGTAAAAGCACTTGCAAAAGCTGCTCCAGAAGATCCTTTGTCGGGAATGAGTAATAGGTTTAACGAAATATTAATTAAAATTCCAAAAACTGCCAATATGTTTAATTGTTTCATGCTTCCCTTAGCGGTTAATAAAGTTCCAAAAATATAGTTGCAAGAAACAGCTATAAAAGAGATTATTAACCATCCAAAAGTTTCACTAGAATGCAATAGCGAAGAACCATTTATTTCATATCTCCAATGAATAATTTCTACTTTATAAGTCCATACAGTAACACAAATAATTAAAGCAAAAAAATAAATTAGTTTAAATGATAGCCAAGAAACTGGCACAACACTTTTATTTTCTTTAATAAGCTTAGAAAATATTGGAAGTAATAGACCGGCAAATAAATAACCTAACATATTAAAAGCCATAAAAAACCTATATCCGTGAGCATAATTAGCCACTTCAATATTTCCTCTTATTCTCTCCACCATAACAACATCCGAATAGTAGTATACCGACATTAGAAATATTAAAAGAGCATAAGGCAGGCTTTTTTTTACAATCATCTTGAAAAAAAGTTGATCCCACTTAAGTTTAGGAAATTTGGAATGTTTTACTAATAATAAAAAACCTGCAATAAGGGTAATTAAATATGCTATAGTTTGAGATAGAATAAAGAAGTCAATAGTTATAATTGAATCATCACCAATGCTCCATATAAAATAGCCACAGAAAAATATCAAAATCAATCTGTCTGTAACAGATAAAACACTGTCTTTTTTGAATAAAAGTAACGCAGACATATTAGATCTTATAAATAGAATTAAAGCCACTAAAATTTGATTAAACCCTATTATAATTAACCATTTCATTTCTTGGAAAGAGAAATTAAAAATTAGCCCCACTATAAAAAGAATAATAATATAAAATATACTTAAGATTAATTTTAGAGAAAAAATTTTAGAAAAATGCTTTTGAAGTAATTGATTATTCTGAGCAATGTTTCTTGTGTTAAAGTTATTAACTCCCATATCTAAAATGATATTGAAAATAAAAGCCAAGCTTAATAATGAAAAATAAGTACCGTACGAACCTGGGCTGTTTTGCTCTGTTATTTTTAATATTTCAGCATCAATTCCAAGAATATAGAAAGGCTTAATAACTATATTTAGAACAAGAACCAGTATTAAATTTGAAAGAAATTTTTTTTTCATTAATCCTTTTGGTAAATTCTTACAACTCTGTTAGAAATAGAACTTATAATCTCATATGGAATTGTATTTGCAGCATCTGCCATTTTAAAAATTGAATGATTATTTCCAAATATTTCCACTCTGTCATTGATATTTAAATTAGAGTTGGTAATGTCTAAAAACATCATATCCATACATATATTACCAATTGTTGGATATATAGAATTATTTATATATACACTTCCTTTCCCATTACCTAAGGATCTAGAAAATCCGTCTGCGTAACCTATTGGAATAATTGCGATTTTTAATTTTTTCTCAGAAGGATTATTTACTCCATATCCAATGTAATCTCCCTTATTTACCTTTCTTATTTTCGATATTCTAGAAACCAAAGACGCCACATTGAAAAGGTTTTTACTTTGTGAAATTCCATATAAGCCTATCCCAAGTCTAACCATTTGCAAACTTTGGTCTGGATAATTTTCAATTCCTGCAGTATTAAGAATATGCTTAGATGTTTTAATTCCTAGAGATGATTCAATTTCTTTGGACATCTTATGGAAGCAATCAAATTGATACTGAGTTAGTTTTTTACCAGTTTCTTGATCACTTGCAGCTAAGTGACTAAAAACACCTTCTACTTTTATTTCGGGTTGGCTTAATAAAAAGCTACATAATTTTTTAATATCGACAGAATCAAATCCCATTCTATTCATTCCGGTATTTAATTTTATATGAATAGGATAATTTTTTTCTCCCAATAAAATAAGTTTCTTAGTGAATTCATCTAGCTGACCAAGGTCGTAAATTGATGGAGTTAATCTATTTTCTATTAAATTATCCATCGATTTTTGTTCAACATTCATTACTAAAATTGGAGACTTTAGACCATTTTCTCTTAGTTCTGCACCCTCATCTGTATATGCTACCCCAATGTAATCTATATGATTTTGCTCTAATATTTTGGCAGATTCAATTAACCCCGTCCCATATCCAGCTGCTTTAATCATCACTAGTAATTTAGTGTTTGGAGTAACTAAATTCCTGTAATAGTTTAAGTTTTTAATTAGATTAGTAAGGTTTATTTCTAAAACAGTATTGTGTTTTTTCTCTTCTAACTTTAAATAAATCTTTTGAAAATCGGCTACTTTTTTTCCTTTAATTAATATATGGTGACCCTTAAAATCTAGATTATTAAAGTGGTTTAAAAATTCATATTCATCTTTATATAGTAAATTTTTATCTGGGAATATTTTAGTGTTTTTAAAGAGTTCTTCGCCAATCCCAATGAACTGCGTTATTTCGTAGGATTCTATTAATCTAGAGAGTTCCTCAAAGTCGGTTTTTTTCTCATTTAAATCTGAAAGTATTAAAGTTGTTTTGGAAGATCCGCATTCGGATTTTAAGGTTTCCAGGGAAATTTTAAGGGATTGAAAAGTATTCTGATAGGAATCGTTTATAATAACCGAATTTCTAATTCCAGATTTTTTTTCAAATCTTAGAGCAATTTCAGGTAGTAAAGAGCTCATGGTTTTAATTTCTTTTAAATCGTATTTTATTTGGTCTAAAAACCCTAAACAACAAGCAAAGTTTTTGGCAGAGTATTCGTCTTTTTGTTTAATAAAAAACACCTCATTTTTATTGTTGTAAATGCTGTGTATTTCTTGTCCTTTTTCTAGAATATTCCTTTCAAAATTATATTTGTTATTTTTAAAATAGGTATAAAGAGTTCCCTCTAAAAGTTTTTCTTTTTCTTTACGTAGTTCTTCTGGAGAATTAAAGTTGTCAATGTGTTCTTTTCCAATATTGGATAAGATAACATGAGACGGCTCAATCATCTTTTTCATTGAATCCATTTCCCCTGGCATAGAAATTCCTGTTTCTATAATAGCGAGTTCGTGATGCTTATTTAATGAAAGAAGGGTTAAAGCTGCTCCAAATTGAGAGTTGTAACTTTTTGGACTTCTAAGAATATTTATTTTTTCTTGAGCAATAAAATTTATCCATTCTTTAATCACTGTTTTCCCATAGCTACCTGTAATTGCAAGGACAGGGATTTTAAAAGTTTTTCTATGGTGGCTTGCCCATTTTTGAAGTGCAACTAACGTGTCTTCTACAACTAGGTAACCAGCCTCTTTTTGATGTTTTAATGGTTTTTCATGGGTTATAAACTGTTTAATTCCACTTTTATAGACCTCGTTAATATATTGATGACCATCATTGAAATTAGTTTTAAATGCCAAAAAAACATGCCCGTTATTTTGAACGAATCTTCTGCTGTCGTAATGTACATTACTAATTGGTAAATCTATATTTCCTATACATTCGCCACCTGTTATTTTAGATATTTCTCTAAGAGTATATGAGTTGTTTATTTGCAATTTTTTCAACTAATAGTTTGTGAACGAACAAATTAAACAAAATGTTATGTTGATAACATTCAAAAGGTAACATTCACATATTATGCAAAAATATTGAATTTTGCATTGAAATCTTAATATTATGGATGAGTTTAATTATAAATCTTTAGAAAGTTTAGCAAGTGAACTTAAAGAAGGAGTCTTTAAAATAAATAGTGGAGCTCTTAGCTCTGAAGATATTCTTGCTCTTTTGAATTCATCAAGGCAGTTACATGAAAGACTGGCGGTCTTGCAATACCTTTTAGAAAAGGAACCTGTAAATACAATTGCTCCAGATGAAAAAAATGCAGACGAACTAAACACTGCAGAAGAAAATCAAATTAATTTAATTGATGTAATTGTAGAGGAGGAGGCAAAAACAGTAAAAGAAGATTCAAATATTACAACTGATTTTAAATCTGTTAATGAAATCCATTCTGATAGTCCACAAACTTCTTTAGCCGATCAGTTTGGTCAACAACCAATATCGGATTTAACCAAAGAAATAGGTATTAATGAAAAGTACTTAATAACAGAAAATTTATTTTCTGGTGATAACGAAGCATGTTTAAATGCAATTAAGGAGCTAAATGAATTTCAAAATATGGACCAAGCAAGTGATTTTTTAAAAAATACGTTGTCTAAAAAACACAACTGGAACTCAAAGTCTAATCAGGTAAAAAGATTAGTTAATTTGGTTGAAAGAAGATACCATGTTAAATGATTAGATTTTTTTTATTTTTTTCATTTCTTTTTTCTCTTGAAATTCAATCTCAAAATCAAAACTTTTCTAAGTATGTTGATACACTCTGTAGCGACTACTTTATGGGTAGAGGCTATGTCAATGATGGACATCTAAAGACTGCAAATTTTTTAGTAGACAAGTTTATAGAAATAAATCTAGAGCCTTTAAATAACAATAAATTTACTCAGGATTTCAATATAAACGTAAATACTTTTCCGTATCCGCTGGAGTTAAAATTAGATGGGAAATATTTAATTCCAGGTGAAGAATTTATGGTAGCTCCTCATTCTAAATCATCCCAAGGTGTTTTTAATGTTGTAAAGGTTAATATAAATAACTGGAGTTCTGTTTTAAACACTAGCAAAGTCAACAAACAATCTATTATTAGATTGGATCTCACTGGAATAGTCAATAGAGATACTATATCAATGTATAAAGAGTTACAAAATATTTTAAATAAAAGGTTTCCTGTTTTGTGGATTTCATCTGAAAAATTACAATGGTCTGTGGCAGACTATGTTTCCAATTATCCATTGATAAAAATAGCAAGTAAATCTTTAAATTTTGATTTCTCGTCAGTTGAGATAAATATTAAGCAGGAATTTCAAAAATCTTTAAAAACTCAGAATATTGTAGGCAAGGTGAGTGGGAAAAGAAAAAAATCCATAATAATTTCTGCACATTATGACCATTTGGGTATGATGGGGCAGGTAAAATTTCCTGGTGCAAATGATAATGCTAGTGGGGTGAGTCTGCTACTTAATTTGGCTTCCTATTTTTCAAAAAAATCTAATAAATACAATATTGTTTTTATTTGTTTTGGTGCAGAAGAAGCAGGTTTGAAAGGGTCTAAATATTTTACTGAACACCCATTATTAGATCTAAAAAAAGTGAGTTTTCTAATTAATTTAGATATTGTAGGAACTGGAGAGGAGGGAATTGCAATTGTAAATGCCCTTGAAGAACATAAAGCCATTAAAAAAATAGGCAAATTAAATACTCGATTAAATTATTTTAAAAAAATAAAAATACGTGGTCAATCCCCGAATTCAGATCATTATTGGTTTTCTCATCATCAAGTTCCCTCAATATTTATTTACACTTTGGGAGGGATAAAAGCTTACCACGACCCTTTGGACAAACCAGAGACATTGCCATTAAATAAAATGGAAGATTTATACAATCTGGTCATTGATTTTGTAAATGGATTTTAGTAAATCCCTTTCTTTAAGATTTTGAAGGCTTAGATTTTATTAAATAAATCCCGCAAAATATTACTAGGCATAAATAAAATTGAACTATCCCAAAAACCTCTCCATCAATAACGCCCCAAAATATGGCAACTATAGGTATTAAGTAAGTTACTGAAGATGCAAATACCGAAGATGTTTCTTTGATCAACAAATTAAATACCCAAAAAGCGAATCCGCTTCCTAAAATCCCAAGAATATTTATACAAATAAAGTTTAAGTAATTAGGGTCGTTATTTATTAAATTATTTGAAAAATCTGTCTGAGAAAAAAGTAAAAATCCCGCTATTGGGCCAATGAGTATAAAAGACCAACTAGTTATTTTTAAGGCAGGGATATCTTTAAGATATGTTTTGATAATATTTATATTTAAAGCGTAGCATGCAGATCCTATAACAGGTAAAATAGCGTATAAAATAGAATTAGACCAAAGATTATTTCCTGTGCTTAAAAATATTAAACTAGTTGCTCCAATTAATCCTACTAAAACTCCAACTACCGCTTTGAAATTTGTTTTTTGCTTGAATAGTACTACCCCAAATAAAAGCGTAAAAAGAGGAGTTATAGAATTCAATATTCCATTTAAAGAACTATCTATTTTGGTTTGAGCTTTGATAAATAAAAAATACGGTATTACACTTCCTATAACAGCAGATAGAAGAAGAATATACCCAGTTTTTTTTTTGATTTTAAAAATACTTTTAATTCCAAGCGGGAAGAAAACCAGAAAAACAATAAAAATTCTGTACAGAGTTATTTCTATAGGAGAATAAGTAGTTAAGGCTTTTTTCATTAAAATAAATGAACTTCCCCATATTAGTCCTAAAACACAGAGTGTTAAAATTTGATTAATTTTTTTCGAAAAATCCATCTAATGAATTTCAAATATATCTTTGGTAGACTTTCTAACTTTTTTATGATACTGAGAATTATCTGATTCAGATCTGTAGCCAACAGCAGCAACAACTCCAGCGCTCAAGCTTTTTTTATTGATATCTAGAAATTCATTGTATAGCGTAGTGTTAAATCCCTCAATTGGACAAGAATCTATCTTTAAAGAAGCACAAGCAGTCATTAAATGAGTCAACGCTATATACGTCTGATTTTTGGTCCATACAGAGGTTTTTTCAGAATCTTTGTTAAGTAGTGTTTTTTTTAAAAAGTCACCATATCCTTTATTTTCTTCAACAGGCATTTCTTGGCTTATTGATTTATTCTGGATATATACGTCAATATCTTTTTCAAATACTTTAGTGGAATTACAAAAAATAAAAAGATGAGAGGCATCGGAAATTTGAGATTGGTTGTAGGAGAATTTTCTTAATTCATCTTTCTGCACTTGATTTTCTATGATAATTACTTTAAATAGTTGCAATCCATAAGATGTTGGAGCCAGACGAATAGATTCTTTAATTAGTTCTAGATCGGTATTTGGAATTTTCTTGTTTGGATTAAATTTTTTTGTAGCATACCTCCAGTTGTAATAATCTATTATATCCATATTCGATCCAATATTACCACAAATAAAGTTCTCAAAGTATTTTGTTAAGTAATTTCATTATAATTCAATATAACGTATTAAGGGTATGTTGTTAAAATATATATTTATATAGAAAATTACTTATTAAAAATGGAGACTAGAAAATATCATTGGAAAAAGAAAGAAGTTGACCAAAACATAAGTCTCCAACTAGCTAAAGAACTTAAAGTGTCTAAAGTTATATCTGAAATTTTAGTTTCTAGAGGAGTGGATGATTTTGATTCTGCTCAAAATTATTTTAGGCCCAATGAAAAACAATTTTACGATGGGTTCTTAATGAAAGGAATGAATCTTTCGGTAGATAGATTAAACAAGGCTGTCTCCAATAATCAAAGTATTCTTGTTTACGGAGATTATGATGTCGATGGAACATGTTCGGTTGCAATGATGGTTCGTTTTTTAAAACATCTAAAAGCCAATGTTATGTATTACCAGCCACACAGAGAAACTGAAGGTTATGGTATTTCTTTAAAAAGTGTAGAATGGTCCATTGAAAACAAAATTGATTTAGTAATTGCCTTAGATTGTGGAATTAAAGATTTTCTTGCCTCAGAGGCATATTCTAATGAAAATATAGATTTAATAATTTGTGACCATCACAACCCTGGAGAAAAGCTTCCTAATGCATTTTCAATATTAAACCCCAAGCAAAATGGCTGTGAATATCCATTTAAGGAGCTTTGTGGATGTACAGTGGGTTTAAAGCTAATTCAGAGCTACGTAAATAATTTTGATTTAAAACTTGACTTTAGTCCTTATTATCAGTTGGCTGCAGTTGCTTCTGCAGCAGATGTAGTTCCGTTAGTGAAAGAAAATAGACTAATTACTTTCTTGGGACTTTCGGAGATTAATAAAAATCCAATTGAACCATTTACGTTACTATTCTCTAAGCTAAATAAAGTTGATAATATTAACCTTGGAGATTTGATTTTTAAAATTGCACCTAGAATAAATGCAGCAGGAAGATTGGATACCGCATTATTAGCTGCAAAATATTTGATATCAGACTCCAAGGAAAATATTGAAGGCTTAGATAAAATTGAAACTATCAATGACCAAAGGAGAAAATTAGATGAATTAATAACAATAGAAGCACTACAAGATTTAGAAGACCAACCTGAAAATAGGTGCACCAACTTAGTTTTTTCTAAAAACTGGCATAAAGGGGTGGTTGGGATCGTAGCATCAAGAATTATCGAAACTTACTATAAGCCAACTATTGTTTTATGTGGTCAAGGAGATATAATTACCGGTTCGGCTAGATCAGTAAAAGGATTTGATATATACAGAGTATTGGAAAATTTAAAACATTATTTTGTGAGATTTGGCGGGCATAAATATGCAGCAGGGCTCAGTCTTAAAAAAGAAAACTTAGCGTCATTTAAAATTGATTTTGAGAATGAAGTTGGTAAATACATCCAAGAAGAAGAACTTATTCCTGAAATCACTATTGACTCGGAGCTTTCTTTAAATAATCTTTTTGAAGGAGTTAAAGCTAAAGAAACTCCAAAAGTTTATAGAATTTTAAAGCAAATGGAACCTTTTGGTGTTGGCAATCCCAAACCTGTTTTTCTTTTTAAGAACTTACATGTTTTAAATAATCCTAAAGTAGTAGGTGAAAAGCATTTAAAGTTTGTTTTTTGCGATTCCCAAAAGCTAAATAAAATTGATGGCATATGGTTTAATAGTATTTCTTTTTTTAAAACACTAAAAGATCAAGAAACTATGGACGTTGTTGGCACAATTGATGAGAATTTTTTCCGTGGCAACAAAACTATGCAGATAATTATTAAAGATATAAGAGTTGACTAATCTTTGTTTTTTCTTAAATCTGAAACTATGTGAAGATCTCTCTGAGGATAAGGTATTTTTATTTCATTGTTTCTAAACGCTTGGTCTATTGCAAGTCTTATATCACTTTTAATATTTATAATTTGCCAAGTCTGTTGGGCCCAAAAATAAACTTTAAACCTTAGCGCGTGTTCTCCAAAGTCTTCTAGTTCAATTGTTATATTTCTTCTTTTTTCTACCAATGGATGTTTTAAGGCGCATTGGTAAAGAATTTCTTTTACCAATTGGGTGTCAGACCCATAACCCACTCCAACAGAAATATTAAATCTTGTTACTTTGTCACTAATTGTCCAGTTGGTTACGCTTTCTCTTGTTAGGTATCCATTTGGAACAATAATAGTTTTGCCATCCAAAGTTTTTAATTGTGATGTTCTAATAAAAATATGATTGACTTTACAAATTTCTTGATTGGGCATTTCTACTACGTCTCCTACTTTTATACTGCCATCAAAAAGTAAAATTACTCCTGAAAAAACATCTGCTAAAATTGATTGGAGACCAAATCCAATTCCCACAAAAAGAGCGGCAGACCCAGCTACTAAAAAGGTAATATCTATTCCAACTCCCTGTATTGCTATAATAGCAGCAATAGAATAAATTACATATTTACTCAATTGAATTATTGTGTAAGTCCCACCTTCATCTATCCATTTTCTCTCTCGAGTAGATCTGTGGATTAAAACTCTAAAAACACTTATGGATATTTTGGATATGACAATTACAAAAACCAGGTAAAAAACACTTCCAATGGTGAAACTAAACCTATCGTAAGTGCCATCAGCTTTTGCTTCGAAGTCAAATCCAAATAATTCTAGATGGGTAATATTGCTAATTGAGAATTCTTCATGACCAATTATCAGCGCTTCTAGAGCAAGAAGACTACATACGAGTAAAAGAACCTGCTTTATTAGTTTCTTAATGTTCTTTTCTCTTCCTTCAACTAGCCATCCTTTCTGTTTTAAATATCTCTCTAGATTTTTATTTATCCAGTTGTTGAGAATTAGCCAAATAAGTATAACAATTCCGAAGAGACTTAAATTAAGAAAATGTTCTAAACTAAAATAATCTATAAAAGCCATAATTTATTGTGTTACAATGATACCCAATTCATGTGCAAATATATTGCGTACTTTAATTAATTCCTTAATTTCTTTAATTATTGACTCACTTGGGTTGTTTGGGTCCATTTCTTTTAGTGCCTGTTGCTTGTCTAAAATAAGATTTTCTGTAATTCTTAATTTAAAAATAAAAACAGATTCTTCAGCTGCTTGTTTTAAACGTTCAGACTCAATTTTTGTATGAATTTGATGCTTTTTCTTCCAATTTTCACTTAAAATATTTTGTGATGTTGTTAAGTCTGCAACTAGACTTGTAAGATTTGGATTTTGAACAAAATGTTGCTCATTTAATACAAGCCCTTTTTCTAGCCCCTCCAAAAACTCATTAAAAACCAATTGATATTTTTCATTTTCATAAGAAAGTTTATCGGATAAAATTTCCTCAACAATAAATTGCGCTAAAGGGTATTCTACTATTGATTTTTCATTTTCGTTGAGCACTTCCACTTTTATAGAGTGTGCACCATAACTCAACATTAGTCGTATTAAATCCTGTTCTTGATTACTTAAATCGTGCTTAACCCCTTTCTGAAAAGTTTTACTAGGTAAGTTTTTTGGGCTTATTGATGGAAGTGAATTGGGAGATTGTGGTTCTCTTATGCTGCGAAATTTTTTTTGAACTTCATTTATAAGAAGTTGTTCATCCATTTCAAATATTTGAGCTGTTTTTTTTATGTAGACCGAACGAGATACAGCATCAGGAATGATTGAAATGGAAGTAATTATATCATTAATAGTTTTGGAAATATTTATCGGATCATTTTTTGTTTTTTCTAGTAAATGGTTGGCTTTAAAGGATATAAAGTCAGTTTGTTGGTCATCGAGATAAGATTTGAAATCTTCTGTGGATAGTTGATGCGCATAGCTGTCAGGGTCTTCCCCTTCCGGAAATAAAACAACTTTAACATTTAAGCCAGCTTTTAGTAACATATCAACTCCTCTAAATGAAGCATTAATTCCAGCTGGGTCACTATCGTAGAGTATAACTACATTATTGGTGAACCTTTTTATTAGCCTAATTTGTCCATCTGTAAGCGATGTTCCACTTGAAGATACAGCATTTTTAACTCCGTTATGGTGAAGGGAAACAACATCGGTATAGCCTTCAACAAGTAGACAAGAATCACTTTTAATAATCTCATTTTTCGATTGGTATAATCCATAAAGAACATTACTCTTATTATAAATTTCACTCTCTGGAGAGTTAAAGTATTTTGCTACTTTTTTATCAGTTCTTAATGTTCTTCCTCCAAATCCTATTATTCTTCCAGTTATATTGTGAATTGGGAAAATAATTCTTCCACGAAAAAAATCATAGTTACCTTTTTCGCCTTCCTTAATTAGGCCAGATTTTTTTAGAGGTTCAAGGCTGTAATTAGAATTTTTTGCTTCATTTTCAAGAGCGTTATAGTCATCTGGTGAATAACCAATTTCAAATTCGTCTATGGTGTTTAGGTTGTAGCCTCTTTTCTTCAAATAAGATAATCCAACTGACTTTCCTTCATTGGTTTCTTTTAAGGATTTTTTGAAAAATACATTGGCAAATTGATGGGCTAAATACAATCCTTCTTTTTGGTGTTTTGCTTCTAACTGCTGCTCAGTTTCTTGAGTTTCTTCAATTTCAATATTGTATTTATTTGCAAGCCATTTTAATGCTTCAGGATAGGACAATTGGTCGTGTTCCATTAAAAATGTCACCACATTTCCCCCCTTTCCAGAGCTAAAGTCTTTAAATATTCTTTTCCCAGGAGAAACCATAAAGGATGGTGTTTTTTCATTAGCAAATGGACTAAGGCCTTTAAAATTAGAACCTGATTTTTTTAAGTTTATAAAATCGCCAATAACTTCTACAATATCTGCAGAATCAAAAATTTTCGCTATGGTTTCTTGGGGTATCAAAATGTTTTTAGCTATAAAATTATGGTTTTAAAGTATAAAAATACAAATAGTTCATTGTACACAATGCAATTTTAAAAAAATGCATCAACAATTAGCCATAGATTTTTAATTACCTATACATTTGTGTAAAATTAACAAAATGAGTAAAGATCAATATCAGGCACACGACTATTACTTTATGGACGAGCTCTTATCTGATGAGCACAAATTAATAAGAGATTCAGCAAGAGCATGGGTAAAAAAAGAAGTTTCCCCGATTATTGATGATTATTACGAAAGAGCAGAATTTCCCAATCAAATCCTTAGTGGACTTGCTGGTGTTGGGGGTTTTGGTCCTTACATTCCAGAAGAATACGGTGGAGCAGGGTTAGATCAAATCTCCTATGGCTTAATAATGCAAGAATTAGAAAGATGTGATTCTGGATTAAGATCAACGTCTTCGGTTCAAAGCTCTTTAGTTATGTATCCTATTTATAAGTTTGGAAATGATACACAAAGAAAAAAATATTTACCAAAATTAGCGAGTGGAGAAATGATTGGTTGTTTTGGATTGACAGAACCTGATTTTGGATCTAATCCAGGAGGAATGACCACTAGCTTTACTGATGATGGAGATCATTTGATACTCAATGGTGCTAAAATGTGGATATCCAATGCGCCGTTCGCAGATATTGCTGTTGTTTGGGCCAAAGATCCGAATAATAGAATAAAGGGTGTAATTGTTGAAAGAGGAATGGAAGGTTTTCAAACTCCTGAAATGCATGGAAAACATTCACTCAGAGCATCAGCTACAGGAGAACTTATTTTTAATAATGTAAGAGTCCCAAAAGAAAATATCCTGCCAAATAAAGATGGTCTTGGAGCGCCTTTAATGTGTTTAGACTCCGCTAGATATGGTATTGCTTGGGGAGCAATTGGCGCTGCAATGGATTGCTACGATTCTGCTTTAAGATATTCGAAGGAAAGAATTCAATTTGGAAAACCAATTGCAAGTTTTCAGTTAATTCAAAAAAAGTTAGCAGAAATGATTACGGAAATTACTAAGGCCCAACTTTTAACCTTTCGTCTAGGGCAGCTAAAAAACGAGGACAGAGCTACTTCGCCTCAAATTTCTATGGCCAAGAGGAACAATGTTGATATGGCTCTAAAAGTAGCTAGAGAAGCTAGACAAATTCATGGTGCTATGGGGATTATGAACGAATATTCTGTAATGAGACACATGGCAAATTTAGAATCTGTTATTACTTACGAAGGTACTCACGATATTCATTTGTTAATTACCGGTATGGATGTGACTGGAATTCAAGCGTTTAGTTGATCCACTGAAAAGAACTTATCATTTCTTCTAAATCTTCAATTATAACCTCTATGCACGGTTTTAAAGAGTCGTAGTTAGGTTTTGTTTGAAAAAGTAATTGACCTGAAAAAAAATGTTGAGTACTATCTGTAATTGTGAAAGCATAATTACAAGCAGTATTGCCTTTTATTTCATAAGCAAGTGCAAAAACTTGATCATCTTCATTTTTCCAAACTCTTTCTACAATAGCAGATGATTTAAAGCTGTGTTCGTAAACCATGCTTCTAAATCCTTCTGACATTTCTAATAAGTTATCCTCTAACTCAAAATATTCACAAAGGACTTCTGCTTTAAATTCTGGAAAGATGATGGTTTTACTACATATAGGATAGTCTTTAAACTTTTGCTCCCACGAAGCATACTCAGGTAGCTTAAAAGTAAATAAACAAGAGTCTTTTATGTTGTAAAAATCTTTTTTAGGAAAATCTATTCTTAAGTAACTTTTTGGCTTGGGGAAAGTCTTTTCTCTTTTGCAACCAAGAGTTGCAATCAAAATAAATACTAATAAATATTTTAGGAAATTAATCAATTCTAACTTTTAATTTCTTGATTCTTCTTTTGTCTGAGGCTTCAACGGTGAAATTGTAATTTTGATAAGAGATTCTCTCATTTTTTAATAAAATCTTACCCGCCTGTTCAATGCAAAACCCTGCCAAAGTATCAGATTCTCCCTTCGATTTTTCGAAATCCTTGCCGTCTATATTTAAAATTTTATAGAAATCAATTAAGGGTGTCTTGCCGTCAAAAATATAATTTTGCTCATTGATTTTTAAAAAAGTAACGTCTCTTTCGTCAAATTCATCTGTTATATCTCCGACTATTTCTTCAAGTACATCCTCTAAAGAGACTATTCCAGATGAACCTCCGTATTCATCAACAACAATGGCAATATGGGTTTTTTCTTCTTGAAATTCTTTCAGCAAATCGTCCAGTTTTTTATTTTCCGGAACAAATTTAGCATCTCTCAATAATTGTTTCCATTCATATTCAGAACTTTCGTTCATCTTGGGTAATAAATCTTTAACATATAAAATACCTTTAATTTGGTCAAACGTTTCATCGTAAACTGGTATTCGAGAAAACTTAACAGTTTTAAGTTCGTTTATTAGAGATTTATAATCTAAGTCTGTTCTAAATGCTAGCACATCAGTTCTAGGAGTCATGATTTGTTTTACATCGGTATTGCCGAATTTTGATATCCCCTCATGGATTTTTTTCTCTTCATTGTTTTCCACACTATCTTTTGTTAGATCCAGTGCGTGCTTAAGCTCCTCGGAATTTAAAAGCTCAATTTTTTTATCTATTTTTTTGTCAATTATGGATGTGCTTGAAATGAGTAGATTACTGAGTGGATTGAAAATAATTTTTAAAATAGAAATTGGCAAGGCCATTATTTTTGAAAACCTTACGTTGTAACTATTTGCATAAACTTTTGGGATAACTTCCCCAAAAAGTAAAATAATAAATGTTACAGAAACTACTTGAATAAGGAAACTTGTTAAAACGTTTTGGGCTTCAGCTGGAAAAACTTCACTCATGATTGTTGAAGAGACTAAAACTATAGCCACATTTACCAGATTGTTGCCAATTAAAATAGTAGCCAAAAGTTTTTTGGGACTTTCTAGAAGTTTTAAAATTCTTTTGCTGTTTTTATTGTCAGTTTCGTTAGATAAGTTTAGTTTTTGGGAATTTGACAAGCCAAAAATCGCCACCTCAGACCCTGAAAGAAGTGCAGATAAGAAAACTAAAATTAATATAACCAAAGCAAATACACCAAGATTAGGATTGGAAATTTCTATAATAATAAAAGGTTTCAGTAAAGAGTTTAAAGTAGTTGGAAATCCCAATTCGTTATATTTGATTTAAAATGGTAAATCATCATTTTCATCAGGAGATGAAAATTCCTTCTCAGGGGATGGTTTACTTTCATTTTCATCAGATTTCACAGAGTTAGGATTACTCATAGATTCTCCAACACTACCAAGCATAGTGAGGTTGTCGGTGATTACTTCAGTTGAATATCTGTTGTTGCCTTCTTTGTCTTGCCATGTTCTGGTTTTAAGTTTCCCCTCGATATAGACTTTAGCGCCTTTTTTAAGGTATTTTTCAGCAATTTCAGCAAGCCCTCTCCAAGCTACAATATTGTGCCATTCAGTTTGAGAAACTTTTTCACCAGTTTTCCTGTCTTTATAATTTTCAGAAGTTGCAATTGAAAAATTTGCTACTGCCGCACCATTTTCTAAATGTCTTATTTCAGGGTCTTTTCCAAGATTCCCAATTAGAATTACTTTATTTACACTACCTGCCATGATTTATTTTTGTGTAATCAAATTTAATTATAATCTATCAATACTTATGTTTTGATTTATATAATTTTCAACAATTTTCGGAACTGCATAGTCGTTCAATTTTTTTATTTCAATTTTTTCGTAATTCTTGTTTTTTAATAATTTTCCCATCTTAAATTCCCAGAAAATAACATTTAATTTTTGGTGTGTTAAAAGATGGGTAGTTTCAGATTTTCTTAGCAGTAATCCTGTTTTGATTAAATCTTTTGGAGGTCTGAAGGTTTCTAATGGTTCTTCAAAAAGCGGAAACTGATACATGTTTTTCCAAATATCATTTGTAATTCTTTTTTCCAAAAAAATAAATTTTTCATTCCTTAGAACTAAGAAATTAAAAAAACGTTCTTTTTTGATTATTTTTTTAAATTTTATAGGTAAAGAAGCTATTTTATTATTGTTTAATGCCCAGCATTTATTCTTTAATGGACAGGAATCGCATTGAGGTTTTGCAGGTTTACAATGAAGTGCGCCAAATTCCATTATAGATTGATTATAGGTATCTATATTTTTCTTAGGTAAATTTTGGAAAGCTATATTTTCAAATATTTTAGTTCCTGTGCTAGTATCTATCGGGTCCTCAATTCCAAAATATCTGCTTAGAACTCTGAAAACATTCCCATCTAAGACTGCTTTTTTCTCGTTGAAGGCAAAAGATGAAATTGCTGATGCTGTATATTTTCCTACTCCTTTTAGTTTTATTAGTTCATCATATGTTTTTGGAAATTCTCCATTTAAATTATTAGAAATGAATTTAGAAGAAAAATGTAAATTCCTTGCTCTACTATAATAGCCAAGCCCTTGCCAAAGTTTTAAAACTACATTTTCATTTGCTTTAGCAAGTTCGTGGATATTTGGAAATTTTTCAATAAACTTTATATAGTAAGGTAGTCCTTGGTCCACTTTTGTTTGTTGAAGAATAATTTCACTAATCCAAATTACATATGGGTTCTTAGTTTCTCTCCACGGTAAGTTTCGTTTATTTTGGCCATACCATTTAATTAATTTTACACTAAAATCATCATCAATCATAGTTGCAAAAATAAAAAACTCATCGGTAGCTTTTTGGCTTTCATAAATAAAATTATATTTGCAAACCAATAATTGGTAAATCTATATTTTTTACAATGACAAAAGCAGATTTAGTTTCAGAAATAACAGATAAAACAGGTGTTGAAAAAATTGCTGTGCAAGCAACAGTAGAGTCACTAATGACTACTATTATTGATGCAATGGAAAGTGGTGAAAATGTTTATTTGCGAGGATTTGGAAGTTTTGTGATTAAAAAAAGAGCTGAAAAAACTGGTAGAGATATTTCTAAAAACACAACAATCATTATACCAGAACATTTTGTTCCTACTTTTAAGCCTGCAAAAACTTTTGTAGAAGGAGTTAAAAATAAGGTTAAGAAATAATAAAGTATTTAGTATTAATAATTTAATAGATTAGTATGCCTAGCGGTAAAAAAAGAAAAAGACATAAGATGTCTACACACAAGAGGAAAAAGCGTCTGAGAAAAAACAGACACAAGAATAAGTAGTCTTTTTCCACTGACAATATATTTTATTGTAACCGCTCTGCTATAATCAGATAGGAGGTACAGTGTCGTATGAATTAGTTATAAATTCATCATCAAACGAAGTAGTAACTGCGTTGCTTTATGACAACAAATTAGTTGAAATTCATAAAGAGGGTCTTGACGATCGATTCAATGTAGGGGATGTTTATCTTGGTAAGGTTAAAAAAATTGTACCAAGTCTAAACGCTGCATTTGTAGATGTTGGATATGAAAAAGATGCATTTTTGCATTATTTAGATTTAGGTCCGCAATACAAGTCAATGAGCAAATTTGTTCAAGCTTCAATTTCTGGAAAACAATCTACCCACAAACTTGGCTACAATAAGATAGAGCCAGATATTTTAAAAGATGGAAAGATAAAAGAACATCTTTCTACTAATCAAATAATTGCTGTTCAGGTCACTAAAGAGCCTATTTCTTCTAAGGGGCCAAGATTAAGTGCTGAAGTGACTATTCCTGGAAGGTTTTTAGTTTTAGTTCCATTTTCTGAAAAGATTTCTGTTTCTCAAAAAATAAAAGATCCAGCAGAGAGAAATCGTCTCAAAAGACTTATAAATAGTATAAGGCCAAGAAAGTTCGGTGTGATTATTAGAACAGTTGCTCAAAATAAAAAGGTTGCTGAACTGGATCAAGACTTAAGAGATTTAGAGCAAAAGTGGTCTAAAATGTTCAAAGAGCTTAAAGATGCAACTCCAAGAAAAAAGTTGCTTGGGGAGATGAATAGGGCTACAACAGTTTTAAGAGACGAGTTAAACAAAGAGTTTACAAGCATACATGTCGACGATGAGTCTTTATTTAATGAGCTTAAGGATTATGTTAAGACAATTGCCCCTGAAAAAGAAGATATCGTAAAGTTTCATCAAGGTAAAGTAAGTTTATTCGAAAGTAGAGGAATCAATAAGCAAATTAAAGCAACTTTTGGTAGAAAAGTCAACTTAAAATCAGGAGCATATTTAATTATCGACCATACCGAGGCTATGCACGTAGTGGATGTTAACAGTGGTAATCGAAAGGCAACTAATGTTAATCAAGAATTAAATGCCTTAGAAACTAACTTAGAGTCTGCTGAGGAAATAGCTAGACTTTTAAGGTTAAGAGACATGGGAGGTATAGTAGCTGTCGATTTTATTGATATGTACGACAGAGCTAACAACAAAAAACTTATTGAAAGTTTTAGAAAGTTCATGAAAGACGACAAGGCAAAGCACAATATTCAGCCACCAAGTAGATTTGGTGTTGTTGAATTGACAAGACAGCGTGTTCGTCCTGAAACAGAAATTAAGACTACAGAAGCATGCCCAACTTGTCTTGGGAAAGGGGAAGTACAGGCTTCAATATTAATTATCGACGAAATTGATTCAATGCTGAATTCTATTATTGTAGAAGGAATTGCAAAATCAATTACTTTAAATGTTCATCCTTTTATTGATGCTTTTTTAAAGAAAGGTGTTAAAAACATTCAAAGGCAATGGTTTTTAAAGTTCAAAAAATGGATTGTAATTAGACCAATGACAGAGCTTGGTATTTTGGAGTATCAGTTTTTAGACGAGTCGGATAATTCTATTTAATTATTAAAATGGTTCCATCCCTGCGCTTTTAATGGCGTAGATGTATTTCCATTTCCTATTAAATTTATTCCTTGTGATTTTTTAGTAATATGACCTATGACAGTCAAGTTTGGGTCATTTTTGATTTTTTCATAATCATTTTGACTAATTGTGAAAAGTAATTCATAATCTTCCCCTCCATTAAGAGCTGAAACTGTTGGATTTATATTGAAGTCCATGGATGTTTGATAAGTCTGAGGATCTATTGGTATTTTTTCTTCGTATAGCTGACATCCTACATTACTAGATGTGCAAATATGAAAAATTTCAGATGCTAATCCGTCTGATATATCAATCATACTAGTTGGAATTACCTCACATTTTTTTAAAGATTCAATTATATCTCTTCTAGCTTCTGGTTTGAGTTGTCTTTCTAGTATATAATTAAAGTTATCCAATTCAGGTTGCATATTTGGATTACTTTTCCAAACTTCTTTTTCTCTTTGAAGAACATTAAGCCCCATGTAAGCACCACCTAGATCTCCAGTGGTTATTAATAAGTCATCCTCTTTGGCTCCAGATCTTTTTACAATTTCTTTTTTTAAAGCTTCCCCAATTGCTGTGATAGAAATGGTTAAACCATTTACACAGGAAGTTATATCTCCACCGATTACATCAATCTTGTATTTTTCACAAGCCAGTAAAATACCATCGTAAAACTCTTCAATTGCTTCTAAGGTATATTTGCTGGAAATAGCTAAACTAACTGTGATTTGTTTTGGGATAGCATTCATGGCATATATGTCACTTAGGTTTACAATTACAGATTTGTATCCTAAGTGTTTTAAAGGGGTGAAAGCCATGTCAAAATGTATTCCTTCAACAAGCATATCAGAACTAATCAAAATTTCTTTACTAGATTTTATTATCGCAGCATCATCCCCTGGTCCTAAATGGGTGCTTTCATGAAAAGTTTTGATTTTTTTAGTTAATCTCTCAATGAGCCCAAATTCTCCTAAATCTTTAAGTTCAATATTTTTATCTTCTTCGTTCATGGTGGCAAATTTAGTCCAATACTTATGATTATTTGTTGTTATTTGAAATTACAATTAATTCTTCCATCAAATACTATTCAACATTTTTTTTTCATCTGTTATTTTGAGGTATATTTACACAACTTGTAACTATTACAAATAGATATATGATTAAAGTAACAGAAAATGCAAAGTCAAAAGCTTTACAGCTAATGAAAGATGATGGTAATGAGGGTTATTTTATAAGAGTTGGTGTGAAAGGTGGAGGTTGTTCAGGATTGATGTATGAATTAAAATTTGACAATGCTCTAAGCGATAGTGATAAATCTTTTATGGATAACGGTATAAAAGTTGTAGTAGATAAAAAAAGTTTTCTTTATCTCATTGGAACAACTTTAGACTTTTCAGGAGGTTTAAACGGAAAGGGATTTGTTTTTAGCAATCCTAATGCTGACAGAACTTGTGGATGTGGAGAAAGTTTTTCATTATAAATTGATATATGTCATATACTGAAAAAGAATTAAAAGAAGAGTTAGACAACAAATCCTATGAATTTGGTTTTGTTACTGATATCGAGAGTGAAAAAGCGCCAATTGGCCTCAATGAAGATATTGTTAGATTAATTTCATCTAAGAAAAATGAGCCTCAATGGATGTTGGATTACCGATTAGAATCTTTTCGGGTTTGGAAAGAAATGTCGGAACCTAATTGGGCTCATGTAAAATATACCAAACCAGATTTTCAAAATATTTCCTATTATTCTGCTCCTAAAAAGAAAAAAGAACTCCAAAGTTTAGATGAGGTGGATCCTGAGCTTTTGAG
>Ga0114997_10001007_pt1 | contig 23346 bp, 24 predicted proteins | sample ArcticOcean_MG_C_2_FD_87045 | JGI IMG/M metagenome (GOLD analysis project Ga0114997, IMG submission 87045) | Marine microbial communities from western Arctic Ocean - ArcticOcean_MG_CB4_136 | ecosystem: Environmental > Aquatic > Marine > Oceanic | place: Arctic Ocean: Canada Basin | collected... | reverse complement strand
TTCTTCAAAATTTTTTTTATTTAACTCAAAATTAAAGATGTTAACTTTAGTTTTAGAGTTGATACTCTTTAGTTTTTTTTGAGCTACTTTAACTTTTGATTTACCCAAATCTTTTTCATCATATAGACTTTGTCTATGTATGTTTGAAAGGCTAACAACATCATGATCAACAATGCCCAATGTTCCTATTCCAGATCTAGCCAAAAACTCAGCAACTGGGCAACCCAAACCTCCTATACCAATAACTAAGACCTTAGAATCTAGAATTTTTTTTTGACCAAGTGTTCCAATATTTTTAAGAATTATTTGTCTTGAAAATTTATCTATTTGATTTTTGTTTAATTTTGGACTCATTTTCCAGTTGATCCAAATCCACCCTCTCCTCTAACGGTTTCTGGTAGATTATCTGATTCTTCTAGATTCATTTTAATAACTGGGGTTAAAATCATCTGAGCAATTCTATCTTTACTATTTATTAAAAAATCACTATCTCCGTGATTAAAAAGTATTACTTTTATTTCACCCCTGTAGTCACTATCAATTGTACCCGGCGTGTTTAAGACAGTAATATTATTTTTTGCAGCTAATCCGGATCTTGGTCTTATTTGAATTTCAAATTCATTGGAAAAAGCAACAGAAATACCCGTTGGAACCAAACAAGAAGAATGTGATTTAAGATTTATTGGATCTTGAATAAATGCCATTAAATCCACACCAGAAGCCCCATCAGTTTTATATATGGGAAGTTCTACTGAAGGATCTAATTTTTTTATGAGAACTTTTGTCATTAATTTAATTGATCAATTATTCTGTCAACTATTTCGTCAGATATTTCAGATTTTTTTTTGTATTTAAGTTTTTCTTTTTTTATATCTTTATCTTTATAATGAATTGTCACTTCATTAAAATCAGAATCAAAACCAATTTTTTTGTTAGATACATCATTCGCAATAATCCAATCGCTATTCTTATTATTTAATTTTTCTATAGCATTATTGTCAATATCATTAGTTTCAGCCGCAAAACCTATTACAAGATTTGGTCTCATTGAATTGTGATTAGAAACATAATTTAAAATATCTACATTTTTTTCTAAATTTAAATTTAAAGAGTCCTGTTTTTTAATTTTACTTTCAAATTTTTTGTTAATTTTATAATCAGCTACAGCTGCTGAAAAAATTGCAACATCTGTAGGTAAATTTTCTTGAGTAGCTACTAACATTTCATCTGCAGTTTCAACTTTGATTAGTTTAATATCTTCATCAACACTAAGATTAGTTGGGCCAGAAATTAGGGTTGTATCAAAACCTTTTTTAGATAAAGATTTAGCAATTTCATATCCTTGTTTTCCACTAGACTTATTTGTAATAAATCTAACAGGATCAATATATTCATTTGTTGGACCTGCTGTAACCAGTGCTTTAAATTTCTTATTATTTTTTTGTTTTAAAAAATAATTATTTATTTCACTTGTTATTGTTAAAGGATCAGACATTTTACCTTTCCCATATTCACCGCACACCATATCTCCAATTTCTGGACCTATAACTCTATAATCAAAGTTTTTTAATTTATCTAAGTTTTGTTTTGTTGATTGATGTTCCCACATTCTTACATTCATCGCTGGAGCTAAATAAATATTCTTATCAGATGCAAGCACAACTGCTGACGCTAGATCGTCAGTTGTTCCTTGTGCTAATTTAGAAATAGTGTTGGCTGTTGCAGGAGCTACTAAAATTACATCAGCCCATCTTGATAGAGAGATATGGCTCATTTCAGCTTCATTTTCAATACTAAATAAATCACTATAAACCTTGCCTTGTGAAAGAGAGGCTACGGAAAGTGGAGTGACAAATTCTTTTGCGCTTGCAGTTAGTATAGTTTTAATTTCTGCCCCATTTTTTTTAAAAAGCCTTATTATTTCTAGACTTTTGTATGCGGAAATTCCACCACATATGATAAATAAAATTTTTTTATTTAATAGATTTTTCATTTGCCGAATTAAAATACCAATAGTCCAAAAATTACAAGACCTAATAAGCCAATAATAGATTGATTTCTAAAGGCAATCATTTCAGATTTTTTATTATTTAAAGCAGTATAGGAATTTGAGTTTTGGGGGATTTGTCCACTAGCCAAAAATGTCAAAGCTTGATTAGCTTTATCCATAATTTCAGGAAACTCTGGCAATCGCTTAATAACCTCAGAAGTATTTTTTAATGTTTCATTAATGCTATTGATTGGATCTTTTGTCTCTTTTAACCAACTTTCAAGCACAGGTTTAGAGGTTGTCCAAATATTTGTATTAGGATTTAATTTTCTTGCTACACCTTCGACAACAACCATAGTTTTTTGTAACATTAATAATTGAGGCTGAGTTTGCATGTTAAATTTCTCAGTTACATCAAATAATTGTTTTAATAACTTGCCTCCCGATATGTCTTTAACAGCTTGGCCAAATATAGGCTCTCCAATAGATCGTAAAGCTTGAGCTAAGTCATCAATTGGAACATTGTTGGGAACTAATCCGGCCACTAAGTGTACTTCAGCTACTTTTCGATAGTCTCTTTGAATAAAACCAAATAAAATTTCAGCTAAAAATCTTTTACTAACTTTATCTAATCTTCCCATTATTCCAAAATCTATAGGAATTATTTGACCACTATTATCAATAAAAATATTTCCTTGGTGCATGTCTGCATGAAAAAAACCATCTCTAACAGCATGTCTCAAGAAATGTTGAATAATATCTTCAGCAATTTTATTGGTATCTAGATTTTGTTTCTTTAGTTCCTCGGTTTCTCTTATTGAAACTCCATCAATCCAATCTAAAGTCATTACATTTTCACTTGTAAAATTCCAATAGATCTGAGGAACTTTAAACCCAGCATCATTTTTTGTATTTTCTGAATATTCATTTGCTGCAGCAGCTTCAAATCTTAAATCCATTTCAAGGTTTGTTATTTCCTTCAATAGAAAGACCACCTCAACAAGTTTTAATCTTTTTGTTTTTTTAATAAAAGACTCAATTATGAAAGCAAATAACATCATGGCATCTATTTCTTCATTAAATATTTTTTTAATATCAGGTCTTAAAATTTTTATTGCAACATCTTTAATTGTTCCATCATCATTAATTTTCGCTTTATGTACCTGGGCAATTGATGCCGCAGCAACAGGTTCACCAAAATTAATTATTGAATTGTAAGTATCTATACCTAAATCATTTCTAATTATTTCTTTTGCCTCGTGAGTAGGAAAAGGTGGAAGACGATCTTGTAAATTTTCAAGTTTAGTAGACAGTTCTTCTCCAATAATGTCTGGCCTTGTTGCTAAGAATTGTCCAAGTTTTATAAATGTGGTTCCCATAGATTCTAATGAGCTAGAAAGCCTCTCACCTTCATCTTTATTCAGATCTTTCGGATCTTTTTTTGAAAAAGAAAATGATAAAATTTTAAACAATATTGTTACAGTTAAAGGAGGCTCTTTAAATTTTGAAGCAATATTTAAGATATCAGATTTTGCAATTTTCCTTCCTAACTTGAGCAGAGTTATAATTTTTTTTATCATTAAAGTTTCCATCCACTATGAATTGAAACAACGCCTCCAGAAAAGTTTCTATAAGTACATTGTTGAAAATTATTTTTTTTCATTAAATCAATTAGCTCTTCTTGATTGATAAATTGTTTGATGCTTTTAACCAGGTATTCATATGGTTTTTTTTCACCAACAACAAATTGACCGATAATTGGAATTATTTTTGAATAATTCTTGTAAATAAAATCTAGATTAGAATTTTGAATTTTAGAAAATTCTAGGCATAGATAACGACCACCTGGTTTTAAAACTCTATAAGCTTCAGATAAAGCTTTGTTTAAATTTTTAGTATTTCTTAAACCAAAACTAATAGTATAATAATCAAACATATTGTCTGGTAGTGGTAATTTTTCAGCAGATGAAACTATCCACTTGATATTTTCATAATTAGATAGCTTATCTTTTCCTTGACTAATCATTCCCCTGTTTGGATCAACACAGAAAATTTCACCATTTTTATTTGTGTTGTCTAAAAAAAGTTTGCCAACATCACCAGTACCACACGCAACATCTATTAATTTTTTATTTAAAGAGGGGTTCATCATATTAATTAAATTTTTTTTCCAAAATCTGTGAATCCCTAAAGACATAAAGTCATTCATTAAGTCATATTTACTGTAGACTCGATTAAAGACATTTTCTACTAGCCCTTTTTTATTTTGAAGATATTGTTGCATAAAAAAATTTATATATTGAATATAGTGTGAAATGCCAGAATTACCAGAAGTAGAAATTGTTAGGCAATCTCTTGATAAAAAGATTAAACAAAAAAAGGTTAAAAAAGTAATAATTCGAAATAGAAACTTAAGAATTAAAATACCTTTTAATTTTAATAGCTATTTTTTAAACAAAAAAATAATTAAAGTGGGAAGATTTTCTAAATATTTAATTATATATTTGCCTCAAAATACCTATTGCCTCATTCACCTGGGTATGTCGGGCACAATTCATATTATAGAAAATAAGATAATTAATAAATTTACCAATACTAGTTTTTACAATTCTCCTTTCCTTCCAAAAAAACATAATCATATAGAAATAATTTTTGATAATTTTAAAATTGTTTATAATGATCCAAGACGATTTGGTTTTTTTCAAGTTATAAAAAATAGTTTAGATCTAAAAAAAAGATTTAAACATTTGGGTCCAGAACCATTTAATTTAAATTTTGATTTAAATTATGTTTACAATTATTTTAGGAACAAGAATAAAGACATAAAAAATTTTTTACTTGATCAAAAATTTGTATCAGGTATTGGCAACATATACGCAAGTGAAATTTTGTTTTTATGTAAAATAAATCCATTTAAAAAAGCAAGTCTATTAAATAAAAAAGAATGTAAAAAAATTATACTCAATTCTAAAAAAATTCTTTTGAAAGCGATTAGTAAAGGAGGATCTAGTATTAGAGATTTTAAGGATACTTCGGGATTAAAAGGTGGGTTTCAAAATGAATTTAAGGTTTACCAACAAGATGGCATGAAGTGTAAAAATTCAGGATGTTCTGATCTTATAAAAAAAAAGATAATGTCAAATAGGTCAACTTTTTTTTGTGATTCTTGCCAAAAATAATCAATTATTTTATTGACCACCATAAATTCTCAAGTTATACCCCTGCGGATATGGCAAATACAAAATCAGCAATCAAGAGAATTAGAAGAATCTCTAAGCAAACAGCGGTAAATAGAGCTAGAAAGAGTAGATTTAGAAATGCTCTTAAAACAATGAATCTCCTTATTGATGATAAAAAAAAAGACGATGCACTTAAGTTCTTGCCAAAATTAAACTCAGAACTAATGAAAATTGCAAAGTCAGGCATTGTTAAAAAACAAAATGCGGCAAGAAACATTTCAAGGCTAACTAAAAAAATTTCTGCACTTTAATCGATAACTCATACACTTACTAAAAAACAACCTTTAGTAGTCACACTATATATAAAAAAACTTTATTAAATTTACTACATTTAGACTTAGTAAATAATTAATAATTTACAATTCAATCTATGAATGATTCAATCTATGAATGATTCAATCTATGTTTGATTTAACTTAAAATAAATAAATTTTATTATAAATTTTTTTATAAGAAATCTACAATCCTAGATTTTATTTTTTTTTATTTTTTTTTATTAAATTCTTGCTAATTTTTTTATTTAGTTCTAACTGAGATTTTCCTACAAGTTATGAATAAATCTACAAATATAGATAATATAAAAAAATTTAAGTCTGAAAATTTTGACTGGAAGCAGGTTCAAGCTGAAATGAAAAATAAGTTAGGGCTTGAAGTTTATGAAAGTTGGCTAAAAAAAATTACATTTGTAGATGAGTTCAATAATTACTTATTATTATCAGTTCCAACAAGATTTATTAGAGACTGGATTACCTCTAGGTATATAGACCAAATTTTGCAGGTTATTCGTGTATATAAAAAAGATATTATTAGAATTGAATTTAAAATAATTAATCAAGATATAAATTCAAATGATAAGGAAGCTATCGAAAAATTATCTGATAAAAATGAAAATATTTCATTTATAAAAGATTCTTATCTTCAATATAATCGGATAGATCCAAATAAAAGATTTGATAACTTTATAACAGGCTCGAGTAACAAACTTGCTTATGAGGCATCTTTAAAAGTTTCAGAAAATATATCTCATTATAATCCCCTTTATATTTATGGGGGAGTTGGAATGGGGAAAACTCATCTTTTAAATTCTATTGGTCTTGAACTTAAGAAAGATAACAAGGTAATGTTCATATCAGCAGAACGTTTTATGTATCAATTTGTTAAATCAATTAAATCAAATGATATGGTAAAATTTAAAGAATATTTTAGGAATACTGATATTTTATTGATAGATGATATTCAGTTTATTAGTGGCAAGGAAGCGATGCAGGAAGAATTTTTTCATACTTTTAATGCACTTATAGATAAAGGTTCTCAGATAATTGTATCAGCAGATAGACCCCCAAATAAACTATCAAGAATTCAAGAAAGAATTAAATCTAGATTTTCAGGTGGTTTAGTAGTTGATATTCAAAAACCAGATCATGAACTTAGAAAAAAAATAGTTGAAAAGAAAACTGAGGAATTAAATGGTTTGTATAGTGATCAATTTCAAGTTTCTTTAGAAATACAAGACTTCATAAGCAATGAAATCACAGCAAGTGTTAGAGAGTTAGTGGGGGCAATAAATAGAGTGGTTTCATTTTCAAGAATTTACAACAAAGCGCCAAATTTAGCTGAAACAAAAGTTGTTTTAAAAGATTTACTAAATTTAGCTGAAAATAAGGTAACTATAGATTTAATACAAACAACAGTTTGTAAGTTCTTTAAAATCAGTAAAAATGAAATGCTGTCATCTAGAAGATCAAGATATTTAGTTAGACCTAGACAAACAGCGATTTATTTGACAAAAATTTTAACATCAAAATCTTTACCTGAAATAGGAAGAGAGTTTTCAAATAGGGATCACACAACAATAATTCATTCAGTTAAAACTATTGAAAAAATTAAAGAAAAAGATCCTGAAATGGTTGACAATATCAATAAGTTAAAAAATCAGATACTATACAATAACAAAGAAAATGAAATTTAACGTTAATCAGCAAGATCTGCAACAAGCCTTAAGCTACTGTCAAGGAGTGATTGAAAAAAGAAGTACGTTACAAATTTTGTCTAATATTTTATTGGATGCCAGTAACTCTAAGCTAAACATTACAGCTACAGATTTAGACCTTATATTTATTCATCAATTAAATAATGTAGAAGTTTTGGAAGAAGGTAAAACGACAACAACTTCCTCTATTATGTATGATATTATAAGAAAATTCTCTTCAGGAAAAAAAATAAATATCTCTTTGACAGACATTAGCAAACTACAAGTAGAGTCTGAAAAATCAATCTTCAATTTAAATTGCATTAGTGCAACAGAATTTCCACTAACAGATGAAAACTTTAATCAAAATGAATTTGTTATCAAATCAAAACAACTCTTAAAACTATTAAACAAATGTAAATTCTCAGTTTCAAATGATGAAACAAGACATTACTTAAGTGGCATATATATTCATCAAACGGAGGTTGAAGATAAAAATTACTTAACAGCTGTTGCAACTGATAGTCACAGAATGTCTATTTCAAAAATAAGACTAGATCAAAAAATTGATTTTGAACCAATTATATTACCAAAAAAAACTATTTTTCAATTATGTTCATTGTTAGATAGTTACGATGGAGATGTAAAAGTCTCAAATATAAAATCTAAGATTAAATTTGAATTAAATAACAGTATATTGATCTCTAAACTTATTGATGGGAAATTCCCTAACTATATACAAGTAATACCTAAAAATAATCAAAAGAAATTAGAGATTGAATTAAAATTATTTTTAAACTCCGTTGATAGAGTTGCTTCTGTATCTTTAGATAAAAAGGATGGTGTAAAATTTAATTTATCAAAGGATAAGTTAGATCTCTCGGTAAATAATACCAATAGCGGTGATGGAAAAGAAACTTTAAGTGTAAAATTTGATCATGATTTAGAAATAAGTTTCAACTCAAGGTATTTAATTGATGTTGCGTCTCAATTAGATGGAGAAAAAGTTGAAATATTTTTTAATGACACTGGTTCTCCAGCTTTAATAAAAGATCCAGGTGATTTCGATAGTATATTCGTTGTAATGCCAATGAAGGGCTAGTTTAGCAAATTAAGTTCTGCATAAATATTTTTCTCTAAAATTTGGATAAATTCTTCTTTAGAAAGTCCAGAGACGATTGGTTTCAAAATTGAAATAGTAATAGTCTTATGACTATATTTAAAACCTTTTTTTGGCCAGACATAACCAGAGTTAATAGATACTGGTTGGCAGGAAATTTTTAATTTTTCATAAATTCTTGATACTCCTTTTTTAAATGGGGGTCTCTCATCTGGTAAAACTCTTGTTCCTTGTGGAAAAATTATGAGTGGCCGTTTTGAATTAGCAATTATATTAGAAATATCATCAAAAAATCCTAAATTATCTTTAGTAGTTTTATTTCTTTTAATTGATATTGATCCAATTTTTTTTAGATACCAACCAAAAATAGGAATTAATAATAATTCTTTTTTAAGAATAAAAACTGGTGAATTGAAAATAGTTTGCAGATAAAAAGTTTCAAACATGGATTGATGTGAGGCAGCAATAAAAAATTTTTTATCTGTAATAATATTTTCTTGACCTTTAATTATAATTTTTGTCGACAAAAAAAACTTTACGCAAAAACTTGTCCAATAACCCATTAACTTCCCACCAAATAAAACAATTTTTTGAGGCAAAATAAATGTTGGTAGAAAAATTAATGAAATAATAATTATTCCAGTAAAAAAGGATATTAAAAATATAGTATTTCTAAACATTTTTATCAGAAGCTACATTAAATCAGAAAGCTTCTGTCTTTTATTGATTATATTAATTTTAGAGTTTTTAATAAGTATTTCTATTGCTTTAGGTCTTAAATTATAATTTGAACTAAGTGACATTCCATATGCGCCAACATCACAAATCACAATCAAATCTTTCTCATTTAACTTTTGAAAATTATTTATAGTTAAAAATTTGTCAGTACTTTCACAAATTGGACCAACAAATTCATAGGTTTTGTTAGTTCTTGTTTTAATTTTTGTGGCTGGAATTATTCTGTGCTTAGAATTATATAAAGCAGGTCTCATTAAATCATTCATAGCAACATCTAGAATTATAAAATTTTTCCTATGGCCTTCTTTTATATAAATAACTCTCGAAACTAATGTTCCGATATTTCCAACAATCGAGCGACCGGGTTCAAAAATTATTTTAGAATTATTTTTTTTTAAAAATTTTTGAATACTTGACGAATATTTTTTTAAATTAAGCACTTTTTTATTGTTTTCATAATCAATCCCCATGCCACCACCAAGATCGATGTATTCAAAAGAGTGATTAGTTTTTTTTATAATTTTATCAAGGGTACTAAGCATATTTTCATATGGCTTTACATCAAGTATTTGACTACCAATATGAACACTTAAACATTTTAAATTTAAGTATTTAGATTTTTTTATATATTTAACAAGCTCTAATAAAATTTTTTCATCAACTCCAAATTTATTTTCTTTTTTCCCTGTAGAAATTTGACTTAATGTTTTTGCATCTACATTTGGATTTAATCTAATACCAACATCAACATTTTTTTTATTTTTTTTAGCAACTCTTTCAATTTCGAGAATTTCACTTTTAGATTCAGCATTAATTAAAAGTATTTTTTTATTAATTGCAAAATTGATTTCTGTAGTGGTTTTACCCACACCAGAAAAAACAATTTTTTTAGGTTTAATTCCAGCCTTAAGGGCTTTCATTAATTCTCCTAAAGACACAACATCAGCTCCTAACCCAAATTTGCCAATCTCTTTAATTAAATTCACATTAGTATTAGATTTAATCGCAAAGCATATTAGTGGAGAAAATGATACAAAGCTTTTTTTGAAGTTATTAATGTTTTCTTCTAATTGTTTATAAGAATAGCAATAGGCTGGAGTACCAAATTTTTTGGCAATATTTTCTACATTTATTTTATCAATTGTAAGTTTTTTATTAATATAATTCATTAAACCTTATTAACGATGATAGATTGTATTTTAGTTTCCCTCTTAAGATCCTTATATTTTGGGTCTCCTTTTTTTCCACAAGAAATTATTATGAAAAATAACAGTAAAACTAAAGAAATTTTTTTTATCATTTTTGTTTTTTATATTTCATTATCATTTTTTTAATATTATCAAAAGATGTTCCTCCATATGACTTTTTTGAATTAACAGAGTTCTTTAAGTTAAACACTTTTAAAACATCACTTGTAAGTTTTGGTTCAATTTTTTTTAATTCTTCAAGAGTTAGCTCGTCAAGATTTTTTTTCTTTTTTTCAGCTAAATTAACTATAGCAGCAGTTTTTTGGTAAGCTTTTCTAAATGAGATTGAATGATTTTTTACTAGATAATCTGCTAAATCTGTTGCTGTAATATACCCAGAGTTTGCTAACTCAAGCATCTTTTTTTTGTTGGGGCTAATGTTCTTAAGTATTTCATCAAATATTTTAAGACAATTAATTAATGTGTCATATGAATTGAAAACAATTTCCTTATCATCTTGAAGATCTTTAAAATACGATAAAGGTAATCCTTTTAAAATAGTAAGCATAGTAAATAAATTCCCGTACGAGGTACCAGATTTTCCTCTTAAATACTCTAATAAATCTGGGTTTTTCTTTTGAGGCATTATTGATGAGCCAGTTACAACTTTATCAGACAAGTTGATCAAACCATAACCGTCTGAACTCCAAATAATTAGCTCTTCAGCAATTCTAGAAATATGCATAGAACACACAGAGACACTATATAAAAAATCTATTACAAAATCTCTATCTGAAACTGTATCAATTGAATTATTGGTAGGTCTTTTAAAGCCAAGCCTTTTAGTCGTATAATTTCTATCAATATTAAAAGACGTCCCGGTAAGCGCAGCAACACCCAGGGGGTTCTCATCTAAACTATCTAAATTATTATTAAATCTTTTTTTATCTCTATAAAACATTTCAACATAAGCCATCAGATAATGAGCAAAAGAAATGGCCTGTGCATTTTTTAAATGTGTAAAGCCAGGCATAATAGTATCTATATTTTTTTCAGCCAATTTTAATGTACTCTTAATTACCTTGTCTATTGTGACATTAATTTCTAAAGTTGCAGATCTGATCCAAATTTTTAAATCTGTAATTACCTGATCATTTCTTGATCTTGCTGTGTGAATATATCCAGCTTCTTCACCAATAATTTGGAAAAGTCTTTTTTCAATATTCATATGAATATCTTCATATTTTTTATTAAATTCAAACTTTTTATTTAATATTTCTTTTTCTATCTTATTAAGACCGTAGACAATTTTATTTTTAATTTTAAAAGAAATTATTTTTTGCTTAAACAGCATTTCCACATGTATAATTGATCCCTGAATATCTTCTTTGTAAAGTCGTTTATCAATATCTATAGAATTACCAACTTTTTGAAAAAAAATTGAGCCACTTTTTTTAATACGTGTATTCCATATTGCTTGGTTGTTTTTATTTTTTGTCATGGTATTTAATTATACATATTTAGCATGAGATTTTTAATATTATTTATTTTTTTGATTACAAATGTTTCAGCCAACAATTTACCTGAAATAAAAAATATAGTCATTCATAAAGACCCAAAAATATATGATAATGTTATTTTTTTAAACCAAAAAGATCAAAAAATTAATATTAAAGATTTTAGGGGAAACCTAGTTATATTAAATTTTTGGGCTACATGGTGCGAACCATGCAAAGAAGAGATGCCATCTCTAGATAGACTTCAAGTTAATCCAAAACTAGACAACTTAAAGGTTTTTGCAATTAATATTAGTCAAGAAAACTTGAAAAAAGTTAATAAGTTTTTTGAAGATTTGGATATAAAAAATTTTGAGCCATATTTTGATTCACCAACAACTCTTGCTAAAATATTTTCATTACGTGGTGTTCCAACATCAATTCTTTTCAATATCAACGGTGATGAATTTGCAAGAATAATTGGCTCAATTGACTTTGATGATGAAAAATTTATTGATTGGTTAAAAACATATAATTAGTCCTTAAAAAAATAGGCAAAGCCAACAAGTAAAATAATAGCTATAAATTGTAAAAGGACTCTCATTTGCATTAACTTATTAGAATATTTTTTACTAGTTTCCCCCCCCTTAAAAAGAGTGCCGATACCTAAAATTAAAACAACAGCCACTGATATTAAAAGTACAATTGATAAAATTTTTACAAATATTCCTGAAATCATATTTTTACTGTAGGGTGTTTTTAAAAATAAAAAAACAAAATTAATTAGCTATGACATTTTGCCTAAATTCTATAATAATTAAACCAGAAAATGGACTTCAGATTAAGAGTGCTGTTATTTTGTTACATGGATATGGGGGAGATGGTAAAGATATAAGCATGCTGTCTTTAAATTGGAAGAGGCACATGCCAAACACAATTTTTATTTGCCCAAATGGGCATGAACCATGTGTTATAAATCCCTCAGGATATCAGTGGTTTGATTTGACTAAAGAAGATCCAAATTATATTTTAGAACAATCAATCATAGCTGAAAATAAAATAAATCAATTTATTGACGAAATTAAACAAGAATTTAATTTAACAAATAATAAAATATGTTTATCTGGATTTAGTCAAGGTTGCATGATATCATTAAATGTTGGTCTTACTTCAGAAGAAAGATTTGCATGCGTTATTGGTTTTTCAGGAAAGATTATTAACAAAAATAATTTGAAAGAAAGAATAAAAAATTCTACAGACACTTTATTGTTACATGGTGATATTGATGAAATTGTACCTTCAACTTATTTATTAGAAGCAAGAGATTTTTTAATTAGAAACAGTGTTCCTGTTCAAACAAAAATGATAAAAAATTGTAAACATCATATTCCTATAGAAGCATCAAGTATAGCGCTTAATTATATGTTAAAAAAAATTTAAAAACCCTTATTATTGATAAAATTCTTTAACTAAGTTAGAAATAGTTAATGAATAATTTTTTTGAACAAAATGTTCCACTAGAAAAGTGTCCTGCTTTAGTTCTTAATGCTGACTATAGACCTTTAAGTTATTATCCTCTCTCTCTGTGGTCTTGGCAAGATACTGTGAAATCTGTGTTTCTTGATAGAGTTATTATTGTTAGCAATTATGATAGAACAATAAGAAGTCCATCATTTAATATGCAATTACCAAGCGTTATTGCTTTAAAAGATTATATTGTACCACAAACAAAGCCAAGCTTTACAAGGTTTAATGTGTTCTTAAGAGATAAGTTTTCCTGTCAATATTGTGGAAATAACGATGAACTTACATTTGATCATTTACTGCCAAGATCAAAAGGAGGTGAAACTAATTGGGATAATGTTGTTACTGCCTGTTCGTCATGCAATGTGCAGAAAGGTGGAAAATTGTTAAAATATTCGGGTATGTCATTAAACCAAAATCCGTACAAGCCTTCAACAGAAGATTTACATAAAAATGGAAAAAATTTCCCCCCTAATTTTTTGCATAAAAGTTGGATGGATTATCTATATTGGGATGTTGAATTAGAGTCTTAAATTTTTTCAGATATATTTATTGCTATTTTTGAACCTGTTTTAATAATTTTATCTAATATCCAATATGGGCCTTCTTTGGTGGCACCCTCCTCATAAGCGATATCTTTGTGATCTATTTCATCTTCTCTAAATTTTATAATTTTATCTTTTAATTTTTTTTCATCTGACTCGAGTTGTTTTATCTGATTAGAGTAGTGTTCTTGAATAACCTCTTCAACTGAAGCTGTACACAACATGGCAGCTTTTTTTCCAAGAATTGTTGATCCAAATCCCAATCCAACACCTAATAAATCCCACAAAGGTAAAAGTTTTGTAGGTTTAATATTTCTTTTTTTAATTTCTTTTTCAAAATAATTACAATGTTCTTTTTCATGTTCTTTCATTTCTTCGATAATTTTTTTTAATTCATCATTTTTGATAAAAGTATTTAAAGCTAATAATTGACCTTCATATATTTTTATAGCACCGCGCTCACCAGCATGATCTACCCTTATAAATTCTTCAACTTTTGTTTTATCTGTTTTTTTCATAACCTAAGTATATTTTTATAAAAACTGTTGTTAATAATAAAGATATCATTATATTTAGCATTGTAAGGGAAAAACCAAAAATTTTAAATGTAACATCTTTGCAGCTAACTTTTTTTTCTTGTAATTGCTGTAATATTTCTTCTTTAGTTAGGATTTTTGAACTATTTTTTATATCACAAACAAGAGATTCTTTAATCAAACCTTGCTCAATACCAAAATGATAAAACGATATTAACGTACTGGCTAAAAAGATAAAAACCAATAAAAGTATTAAATGTTTTTCCAAAGTATTAAATTTGTGGTTAATTAAGATTATGATTAATGCTCCAATATAGGGTATTCTTTCAATTAAACACAAGTTACATGGCTGGTGACCCAAAACATATTCAATAAAGTAAGCAGAAATTAATGCAAATAAACTGAGTAAAAAAGTAACATTAAAAATTTTTTTTTTATTTAGATTAAGCATTAAATTTAAAAATTAAAAGGATAATAACAAGTATCAAAACTAACAATAAACCAAGAATGGTAAACCATTTTGATCCATGTTTATCCATTAATTGTGTGAATAAATAACCAAATTTATATGATAAATATGAAATGAGAAAAAATCTCAAACTTCTTGATATCAAACTAACTATTATAAAAATTGATAAGTTAAAACCAATTAATCCGCTTGCAATAGTAAATACTTTATATGGTAAAGGAGTAAAACCAGCTAAAAAAAGTATGCTTAACCAAGTAATAAAACCTTCTCCTTGAGACAAGTTACCTTTCAAAAGGGTGACTTTGTTTTCATAACCATAAAATTCAATTACATTCATTGCTACATCAAAAAAGATAAAACCGAGCAAGTAACCAAAAATACCTCCTAAGACCGAAAATACCGATGCTATTAAAAAAATTTTTAAGTAATTTTTCTTTTTTGCTATAACCATAGGTACAATCATGACATCAGGTGGTATAGGAAAAAAAGAGCTTTCTATAAACGCAATAAAAGCTAAAAAAAATTCTGAACTTTTATGAGCAGCTAAAAATAAACATTTTTTATAAAGCGTTTTAAACATTTTTTGGTTTTATTATAATTTTAGTTCTTATACTATTGAAAATATTATTTAATTAATAATAGAGGGCGAATGGCGGAACTGGTAGACGCGCACGACTCAAAATCGTGTTTTGCAAGAAGTGAGAGTTCGATTCTCTCTTCGCCCACCAAAACGTATGAATATGAACCAACACAAAAATCTTTTAGAATTATTTTATAATCAATTTGTCAAAGAAAAACCTGATCAAATTTTTCTTCAATCATTAAAAGATCCAAAACAACAATTTACTTGGAATGACACCTATCGTAATGTTTTGAAACTTGCTGATGAGTTAGAATTAGTTATACAAATTAAAGATAGATGTTTGTTAATTTCAGAAAATAGGCCAGAGTGGATGATTTCAGATTTAGCAATTATGTTAGCAAACGGTATCACAGTACCAGCTTATACCACATATACAGAAAAAGATTACGAATATATAATTGATAATTGTGAACCTTCAGTAATTATTGTTTCTGATATAACACAATTTAATAAAATAAAAAATATCATAAAATCAAAAGCCTTTATAAAAAAAGTAGTTTCATTTGAAGATTTACAAGTTGATAGCAAAATAAATTGTATAAAAGATATTTTTAATAAAAAAAATTTTAATCATAGAGATTTGTTAAATTTAAAAATTAAAAGAAGCGACTTAGCGTGCATTGTTTATACCTCAGGAACTCAAGGAAGCCCAAAAGGTGTTATGCTTAGTCATGGTGGTATTTTAAAAAATTGTGAAGGATCAATTTCATTACTTAAAGAAATTATTTCAGAAAAACCTAAATTTCTAACATGGTTACCTTTATCACACTCATATGAACATACAGTACAATTTATTCAGATAGCAATTGGTGCAAAAGTTTTTTATGCCGAAAGTATAGAAAAATTGATTAAAAATATGAACAACTGTAGTCCAGATATTATGACGGCTGTTCCGAGATTTTATCAAAATCTATATCAAAAAATTAGTGTAAACTTTGATAAAGCAAACGGCTTTAAAAAATATCTGATTAATAAGATGTTAGCACTGGGAAAAAAAAGACTACTAAAAGAAAAACTTTCAATATTTGAAAAGTTCGAAAATTTGATTTGTGAAAAATTTGTAAGAAAAAAAATTAAATCCCAATTTGGCGGATCTATAAAAGCATTTATATCTGGTGGTGGAGCATTAGATTATGAGGTTGGGGTATTTTTAAATTCAATAGGTCTTCCTACATTACAGGGTTATGGTCTAACCGAAACTTCACCTGTTGTAAGTTGCAATCCAATACATGATATTAGAATTGAAACGGTAGGACTTCCTTTCAGTGGCAACAAAGTAGAAATAGCAGATGATGGAGAAATTTTAATTAAGGGAGAAAATGTCATGTTGGGATATTGGAATAACGATGAAGAAACTTCTAAAGTACTAAAAGATGGTTGGCTATACACTGGTGATATAGGACATTTTGAAAATAATTATTTAAAAATCACTGATAGAAAAAAGGATATTATTATTACTCCTGGAGGAGATAATATTTCTCCAGTTAAAATTGAAAATAATCTTTTAAAAATAGATTTTATAGACCAAGCGTTAGTGTATGGAGATAGTAAACCTTATTTAGTTGCACTGATAGTTTTAAAAAAAGAACAACAAAAAACTTTGAATGAAAATATATTTAAAGAAATTGAAATTATAAATAAAAACTTTTCAAAAATAGAAAAGATAAAAAAATTTATAGTTATCAAAGATCAATTTACAATTGAAAATGGATTGATGACACCAACATTAAAATTAAAGAGATATAAAATAATTCAAAAATATAAAAATCAGTTAGAAAAACTTTATTAAATTGTATATTGTTTATTAACCGCATAAACATTAACTAAATTAATATAATTAAATTTTAAAAAAAAATAAGAACAAAAAAAAATTTTTATAGAAGTTTCAGTTTTAATTAAAGAATTGACATAACTTACATAAAAAAATAAAAATAAACTAATAACGAATCAATTTGATTCGTTTAACTTTAACAGGGAGCTAAAGATGCCTAAGAAAAGAAAAAAAGCGGCAAAGAAAACTAAGAAAAAAGCTAAGAAAAAAGCAAAAAAAGCTAAGAAAAGAAGAAGATAGTAACTTAGTAATCTTTACTAAAAACGCTTCTCATTACAATTTGTTGTGAGAGGCGTTTTTTTTTACCCCTCCAAAGGTTCGTCTGTACTTGCAGCTGGTTCGTCTGTATCCGAAGCTGGTTCTTCTGTAGGCAATTCAGCGGTTGATACCTTAGGTGCATCTACAATCTTTTGAGGCTGCACAGCTAAATTTCTCTTCAGAGCCTTATCCAGTTTTTTTTGAGTATCTTCTAACGAAATGTTAAGTACAATTTGAAATTCAGATAAAATTCTTTCATACGCTTTTTCAAATAGTTGTCTTTCACTATAGGATTGATCAACCATAAGATCGTCTCCCTTATTTAAATCTCTTACTACTTCAGCTAATTCATAAATTTTACCAGAAGAAATCTTTGCCTCATATTCCTGCGCTCTTCTACTCCACATGGATCTTTTTATTTTTGGTTTACTCTTAAGTATAGAAATACATTTATTAACTTGGTTTATAGTAGCTAAAGGTCTTAAATGAGATTGTTTGTTAACAGGAACCATGCCATTAGCTTTATCTTTTTCAAATTTTATTACATAAGTTTCAACATCAATACTACCTATATTAATCTTTTTAAATTCTGTTATTTGCCCAACACCATGTTTTGGATAAACAATATGGTCTTTGATTTTATATTCTCTTTTCTCTGTTTCTTGTTTTTTTACTTTTTTTATTTCAGGTTTAATTTCATTACTTTTAGAAATTCTTAAATTATCTACTTTAGGTTCTATTTTGATTTCGGATTTTTTAGTATTTTTTTTAACCTTATCTATTTTATTAGATATTTTCTTAATTTTTTTAGTAATAGTTTTTTTTATTTTTGGAATTTTATTTTTTACTTTTTTTGAAACTTTAGTAACTCTTGCTTTAGTGACTTTTTTTTTAACTTTTTTTTCAGTTTTACTTTTAAAGATTTTCTTTAAAATATTTTTCGTACTTATTTTGCTCATTTGTATATTTTTCATGATCCGTAAGTGGATCTTTTTGTTCAGTTATATTAGGCCAGATTTCAGAGTACTTTGTATTGATTTCTAACCATTTTTCACTTCCAGATTCTGTGTCAGCAACTATAGCATCAACAGGACATTCTGGCTCGCAAACGCCACAATCTATACACTCATCCGGTTTAATTACAAGCATATTTTCCCCCTCATAAAAACAATCTACTGGACAAACATCAACACAAGTAGTGTGCTTACATTTGATACATTTGTCATTAACTAGATATGTCATTATGAGTTTAGATTTTTAATTCTTTCTTTAATATCTCCCATAGTTTTGTTGTCAATATATAGAAGGCCCGCAAGTCGTCTCATCAAACTTGTCTCATATATATCAGCTTCTTTATTTGAATATATAATTGACCATAAGGTCTCAATAATTTTAATCTTTTTATTGTCAGGTAAATTTTTAACTTCTCGTGTAAAATCTAAAATTTGATTTGAATTTTCTTCAATAATTTTTGCCTCTTTAATTGTTTGCTCTAAGTCTGCCTGAGTAGAGCCTAATTCTAATAGAGTTTTTTTAATTATTTCTTCTTCATTATCTGTATAATTTTCATCTATTTTGGCGGCATGAATTAATAAAGCACAAACCTTAATTAAAAAATCACTTTCCACTTGGGTTTCTTGTTTTTTAAAAAACATTAATTTTGACCAAGATTTAAATTTTTTAATATTTTAAATGGGTTTTCTTTTTCAACTATTTTAGATGAAACTTTTTTAAATTGTTTGATGGGGCTATATTTAAAGAATGTTTCCTGCTCTTTATCAAAGACCTTATATCCCATTTTTTGTAATAGTTTTTTGAAATTGTCTTTGCTACAACCTAAAAGATTCATCATTTCTGGAATCATTTTAATTTCTCTATTTTCTTTTGAGTTAGAGTTTATTATTTGCATAAATAGTCTTTCCAAAATATCTATTCTTACAAATAAAGTGTCAAACTTTTCAAACCCACAAAGAAGCATAAAATTTTTATTTTTAGAGTCTTTATCATCTAAAAAATTTAATCCAAAAGTAGGCGGTTTAAGATTATAATATTTCTGATGAAAATTTTTCCACAACAATGTTCTTAAAGACACTGCTTCTGGTTTAATCAATTGGTATAAGAAAACGTGATATCTTCCAAATTTTACACCAAGATCTCTTAAAATTTTTCTTTCATTTTGTCCCAGTATTTTTAGATATTCAGAAACTTGTTCTCTTTTTAATACACCATTATTTTCATAAAGTTGATAAGCTAAAGCTTTGATTGAAGAATTTTTTTCTTTGAGATTTTTTAAGTCAATTAGACTTTTAAGCACTATGTTAATTTTATCTTGTATCCATTTATTTATATATTCACTTAACTTTTGGTTTTGATTTTGTTCTATATTTTCATCAACAATAAGTTCAAAATTAGGATTTAAATAATCATTACCTGTGGAAAGTTTTGCTATAGGAAAATTGTTCCAATAAATTTTAAAATCATCATTTAATTCAATTAATCCTGTATCAATTATTATCTGGACTCTTTTTTCAAGCTCAGGCCCTATAGTTTGTCTTGCAGCTTTTTTTAATGACTTAATATCTGTTTCTAAAGCTCCTTTTTTAAAATCTAACTCTAATTTAAGACCATTTATTTTTCCAATAAATTGGTCATCAATCATAACATCATTATTACTTAAAATTTTTGTTTTAAATTCCATATCTTGTTTTAAGCCTCTTGCAAGAACACTGGCTCTTTTATCGATAAAAGTTTTAGTAAGTTCTTCATGAAGCCTATCTGAGAGTTTATCTTCCAAGTGTTTTGTTTTTTCAATCCAATAGTCTTGATTTTCCATCCAATTATTTTTATTTGAAACATAAGACCAAGTTCTAACATTTGCAATTCTATTCGATAGGGAATCGACATTTCCATCTAATTTATCGAGTTTCATTAGCTGCAATCTCATATAATCATCTGTAATTTGACCTTTTTCACTAATTAGAAATTTAAAAACATTACCAATAACCTCGTAATGGTTTCCATAAGTTTTTTTAACAAAGTCTGGTATTTGACAACATTCCCACAGAAGACTGAGTATTTTTTTATCAAATTCTAAATTAATTAAACTTTTATCTTTTAAAAAATATTTAAGTGCTCTTTCATCTTCACATTCATGAATTTTTTTTAACCATTCGATTTGAGGTTTTTTTTCTAGTGTTTTTATTAAACTAAATGGGTTATCAAAATTTAAATCTGAATTTCTCCAAAATAATGTTCTAATTTTTTCAAATTTATGATTTTCTAAGAGATCCACATCTTCAGCTGTTATTTCTTTACAGTCACCAGTAATACCAAAATTACCATCATTTAAATATCTACCAGCTCTACCTGCAATTTGACCTATTTCAGATAGATTTAACTTCCTTAATTTTTTGCCATCAAATTTTTTAAGATTGGAGAAATAAACAGATTCTAAATCCATATTAATTCCCATTCCTATTGCGTCAGTCGCTACTAAAAAATCAACATCACCTGACTGATACAACTCTACTTGAGCATTTCTAGTTTTGGGACTTAGTGATCCCATCACAATAGCTGCTCCACCTTTTTGCCTTCTAAGTAATTCAGCTATTGCATAAACTTCTTCAGCAGAAAAAGCTATTATTGCTGTCTTTCTATTTATTCTTGAAATTTTTTTATGACCTGCGTAAGCAAGTTTTGATAAACGGTCTCTGTTTATAAATTCTATATCACCATCTAATTTAGATATTATATTCTTAATAGTGTTAGAACCCATTAGCATTGTGAGTTTTTCACCCCTCATGTTTAAAAGTCTATCAGTAAAAATATGTCCTCTTTCATGATCAGCACACATTTGTATTTCATCAACTCCAACAAAATCTAAATGTTTATTGATTGGCATAGACTCAACTGTGCATAAAAAATATTTAGCGTTTGATGGAATAATTTTTTCTTCACCTGTAATTAAAGCAACCTTATCAAGACTGACTTTTTTAATTACCTTGTCATAAACTTCTCTAGCTAATAACCTTAAGGGAAAACCAATCATGCCAGTGTCAAAAGAGAGCATAGTCTCTATAGCAAGGTGAGTCTTTCCAGTGTTGGTTGGTCCTAGAACAGCTGTAATTTTATGTTTGGTCATTTCTATTCTTGGTATACCTTTTTTTTTACCTACCAGATATTGTTGCTGCTAAAGAACAAAAATGGACTAAAACATGACCGAATCGGAGGGTAAAAAGTTCTCATTTTACTTTTATCGTAGAGTTAGATTAGCATAAATACGATTAATTCTATAATAGTAATTTATAATAAATATGACCAAAAAACTTTGGCAAGCATCTTTAAATCAAAAAAAAAGTTCAATTCTTTTTAGTTTTGAAAAATATATTTCAAAAAAATTTAACATAAATTTTAATACCAATTATCAAAAGATATTAGATTGGAGTATAAAAAACTCACCAGATTTTTGGAGTTCATTTTGGGATTTTAGCAAAATAAAAGGAATAAAAAGTAGTAAAAAAATTAAAAAATCAAAAATATTTTATAAAAATTTATTTTTACCTCATAGCAAATTAAATTTTGCTGAAAATTTATTATCAAAAAACAACGATGAAAAAGCTGTTACTTTTATTAGTGAAAATGGTTTTAGAGAAGAGAGAAGTTGGCAAAAATTAAATCAGAATACTAGCAAAATAGTACAGTTTTTAAGAAATAAAAAAATTAAAAAAAAAGATAGAATTGCAGCATACATGCCCAATATGATTGAAACTGTGGAAGCTTTTCTAGCCACTACTGCTATTGGTGCAATATGGTCATCTTGCTCACCTGATTTTGGTGTTAAAGGAGTAATTGAAAGATTTTCTCAAATAAATCCAAAAGTATTATTTATTACAGATCAATATTTTTATAATGGTAAACAAATAAATATTATAGATAGACTTCCAGAAATTTTAAAAGCAATTCCTTCAATAAAAACTGTTGTGGTTACAAATTATCCTGGGAAAAAATTTTTAAAAAATAAAAAAAAAATAAAAGAAATTCAGACAATCAATTGGATAGAATTAATGAAAATAAATTCTAAGAATATCATTTACCCTAATTTTGATTTTGAGCATGAGCTTGCTATACTTTACTCAAGTGGAACTACTGGTAAACCCAAATGTATTTGTCACAAAACTGGTGGTGTATTAATTCAACATAAAAAGGAGCATCAATTACATTGTGATATTAAAGAGGGTGACAATGTTTTCTATTTCACTACTTGTGGGTGGATGATGTGGAACTGGTTAGTTAGTTCATTAGCATCTAAAGCTTCCATTGTTTTATTTGATGGTTCTCCAATGTTTAGAAAAGTAGATCTATTACTAAAAATTGCTGATAAAGAAAAAATCACATTACTTGGTGTTAGCGCAAAATATATTGATACATTACGTAAGCTTAAGCCAACTTTAAAATATAGACACAAACTTAATAAATTAAAAACAATTTGTTCAACAGGCTCACCGTTATCCAGTGATAGTTTTAAATATGTTTATAAAAATATTAAAAAAAATGTTCACTTGTCATCAATTTCAGGTGGAACTGATATTGTGTCATGTTTCGTCTTAGGAAATATTTATCAGCCAGTACATGTTGGTGAAATCCAAAATAAAGGATTGGCCTTAAACGTTGATATTTTTAATGATAAAGGAAAACCTATTAAAAATAGTAAAGGTGAACTGGTTTGTAAAAATCCTTTTCCATCAATGCCTTTAAAATTTTGGAATGATAAAAATGATAATAAATTTAAAGATGCATATTTC
>Ga0114997_10001003_pt1 | contig 23393 bp, 25 predicted proteins | sample ArcticOcean_MG_C_2_FD_87045 | JGI IMG/M metagenome (GOLD analysis project Ga0114997, IMG submission 87045) | Marine microbial communities from western Arctic Ocean - ArcticOcean_MG_CB4_136 | ecosystem: Environmental > Aquatic > Marine > Oceanic | place: Arctic Ocean: Canada Basin | collected... | reverse complement strand
TGTTATTTAGTTGATATATCTATTATACCTTATTATAAAATAAAGTAAATACTTTTTATAAAGTTTATTTTACATTATATTAAATTTGCATATAGTGATATAATATTTGTAGATACGTCATAGAGTGCTAACTATAAATGAAATACAAATTGGATGCTATCATAACTAAATTTAATGTGGGTTATATAATAGACTTTAATGAATTAGAAGATTCTAAGGCGTGTTGCTTTGATTTTTATAACATAGCTCAAAAGGCCAGTTCATAATTGAAATAGAATCGCAAATAGAATCGCAAATAGAGGCGCAAATAGAGACGCAAATAGAGACACAAGAACCAATATGCAAACAGAACTATTATTTAGTAAGCCACAATTAGACTTTGTTACAAGCACCCATCTAATAACAGCCTTTGCGGGTGGTTGGGGGTCAGGTAAAACTTTTGGCAATTTACATTTAGCTATACAAAACAGGTTAAGAGTCCCTTTATCAAAATATAGTGTTGTATTTTTAGAACCCAGTCATTCGCTTTTAGAATCAGCTGCTTACCCCACTTTGTTTGAGATACTGCCAAGCTATGGATTAGAGACAGGTAGGAATTGCACATTTATAGGAAATCCAAAAGTATTAACCATAGACGGCTTTGGGTCTATTCGCTTTGGTTCTTTAACTGATGCATCTAAAATAACAGCAGCTAATAACGTATCAATTCATATAGACGAATGCGACCGCATAGCCGAAAAGGTTACTACTGAGGCCTTTAATCAAATACCAGGAAGATTGAGAATAGCCAATAAGGATGTAAAATACTTTAAGGATATGTGCCGTGTGGCATTTTCTAGTACGCCTGAAGGCTTTAAGTTCTTGTACAAGCACTTTGACAAAACAGTTATTGGCAACAAATACCCAGAGCGTAAGTTAATAAAAGCGTCTATACATTCTAATCTAAGTATCGACGTAGATGATTTTGTTAAAAAGCTAGATCACCTTACTCCTGAAATGAAAAAAGCGTATATCGATGGCGAGTTTGTTAATATGCAGTCCGGGTCAGTATATAAGTATTTTAATAGAGATAAACACGTCATAGAACCCATAACTATAGAACCTAATACCATGATCTATATAGGGTGTGACTTTAATATCCAGCACATGGCTTGTGTTTTAGCCGTTAAAGACGATGATGGCAACCTTATAATATTTGATGAAATAGTTGATGCCTATGATACTTTTGCTTTGATACAAGAAATTAGGAATAGAATAGGTGAACTTAGATACGCTAGGATATACCCTGATGCTTCTGGCCGTAATAGGTATACAGGGTCAAGAACTTCTAATATAGATTTGTTGATGGATGCAGGATTTAGGGGCGTATTGTATGATGAGTCAGGTAACCCGTTTATTAGTGACACGGTAAATAAGATAAATTTAGAGTTTAAATCTGAAACTGGAAAAATAAGAATAACTAAAAACTGTCATAAAACTATAAGCGCTATTGAACAACAGACTTATACAGATAAAGGTGAACCTGACAAAAGTTCAGGCATAGATCATGTCCTAGATGCAGTTAGGTATTTAATTTGGCATGGGTTAGATGATGGTACAAGGGTTATTAGCGGTTATCATTATCGCTAGTAGCATATTAGCTTACGCATTGCCATATAGCTACCGCTCTTATTATAAGATAAGAAACAACACATGGCTATTGGCAATACATAAACTGATAAAGCGTATTACACTTAATATTTTTTTTACTATTTAAACAAAGGTTCAATATGATTCTTGTCATAGTCCGATATTAGATTAGCTAAGCATAGTTTTATTATGCTTAGTTCGCAGCTAGGATTTTTTATTTCAATATCTAATACAACATCCAATCTCACAGCCATTAATTCGTATTCGTCTTCAGTTTCTATAGTTTTTATAATAACATTAATACCTTTCCCCATATCTTGCATCAAGTCAAGTATATAGCTATATTGTTCTTCTCTGATAGATTGCATTTTTTCAAACTGCTTTTTAGATTTCTGTTTTATTTCATCTATTTCTTCCTTAGAAAATCTACTTTCCATATATTCTTTTAGTGGTTTAGTTTTCATTGTTTAATTCCTTATAATTCATCTAATATTTCTAAAAAGTTTAAAAAAATATCATTAAACTTTAGCTGTTGTTCGTTAGTAATATTCCTAGAACATATTAGACCGTTCATAACGGCTTATATTTCTTTCGTATACTATAGTTTATAACTGCTTCGCATTTATTCTCCCTAGCCATTGTAGGCGTAAATTTAGATACCCTTTGGTAACTGCTAAAGCAATCGCAAAGTAAGTTTGCTGCTCTACATCTATCTGTGATATATAAAAAGTATTCAGTTTCTTCTTTTGTTAGTTTTCCCATTGATATAAATCCCTACTAATTTGAAAGTATCTAACTATAGATATTAGAATTATAACATGTCTTTCGATGTAAAATTCCAATGCTGATAGTAAAGCATCTTTTGCATTTTCATAGTGAAATTGATAATACCCATTATACACACTTACAAATTAAAGTAAATACTTTTTATAAAGTTTGTTTTTGATCTAATAATGTAATTATTATTGCAATATTATTATTTTATAGTTTTAATTTAAAATCATATTTTGCAAGTTTCTAAATTGGTTTTACTTTAGCTTTGATTTTAATATTGTCACGCATAATCATAAAAATATATCTCAGAATAAAGGTGTAAATATAGAGTTAAAACACGAAGATTTACTTGTGATTTTGTAAGATAACACACCCTCATATCCAAGTTAAAACCGTAAACATCTTCTTACATGAGGCTAACATAGCCCTCATACGAAAAGTGTAAAAAAAAGTAAATTACACTTTGGTTAATAATATTAATAAGGTACATCTTGGTTACTTTTATTATTTGTTACCTTTTTTAGCATATTGGCCTATATGTTTGTGAATGTTTTGAGGTCAACATCTCCGAAACGTATACGGTGTATAGAGTACAGAACTAAATGTTAAAATGTTAATAAATATAGTAATATAAAATTATATTTATATTTTAGTTAAGAAAGTTATAGTAATTTTACGCTCTATACGTACGTACCCATCAAACCCATCATTTTTACATTTTGGCTATTTTGAGTTTTACTGAAATGGGAATTGAGAAATAAAAAACTAAAATCGATCAGTTTTAAATTAAAATTTCAATAGACTTTTGACTTGAATTTTACAACAAAAGCCAAAGTAGCAAAAAGCCAATGAAAACTATATAACTTTTAAATTGATTGATATTTCTATTTTATTCGCATTTTAAAGTACCTTCCTTGAGTTTAAACTAATTAAATGGTAAAACACCTCACAGCTATACTAAAATCTTACTGGTGTGCTTTAAAGTTCAATTAAATGTATAGTGGTTAATCTTGCTTAAAATCATCAAATTATTGTACAGTTTGTAACCATTCATAGATTATGCAATAATAAAGTTATAATAAAAATAATTAATAAAATAAACATATTCGAATTTTAAAAGTATACAAAAAGTCACGAAATGTGATATAGTATTAGTTTATTATAAATAGTAACGTTTTCAATTTGAGATTCGCATATGTCAGATTATTCTAGAAAAGTAGATATTGACTATTCTATATATAGAAAAGAATGGGATTTTATCCGAGATGCTTTGAGAGGAAACACCTTTATAAAATCTAAAGGTGAGTTGTATTTACCATACCCTGCTAACGTGGAAAAAGGATCTAGTCAATACCGAACTTATTATCAAAACTTTTTAATGCTAACGACTTTTCCAGATTTAACCAATCAAGGTCTAAGGGCTATGATTGGTTTAGCAACAGGCGGAGATAACCTAATAGAGTTGGATAAACTAAAAAGCAATGAAGAATATCTTGGAAACTTATATGTAAATGTACTAAGGGAGAATTTATCTATAGGTAGGGTAGGTCTATTAATAGAAGTGGATGGCAGTGAGTTAGGCCTATCTCATAAACTATACAAAGCAGAAGATATTATAGATTGGAATTATGATCATAATGGTAATGTTGATTACGCTGTAATAGAACATACCAAAAGAATATTTAATGAAGAAAGTTCTACATTTGAAGCGAAACAATTTGAGTTAGTATTAAGGTTTGATGAAGGTATTTACACTCAACAGGTAAGAGACCATGAGGGGAATTTAGGTGAAATAATAACCCCTAAGTATAACGGTAAAGCTTTTGATAAAATGCCATTTTATATATTATCGCCATATAAACTTAATGACGTAATCCGCAACTCGCCTCTTGCCCCTATAGCCGAACTATGCCGCCATATATATAGGAACTACGCTATTTTACAAAAAGCTTTGGTCACTAAAGGCGACCCAACACTGATAATGACTGGTATAAACCAAAGTGAATCAGAAAACATAGCATTAGGTGCAACTAACTTTATTGCGTTACAAAGTCAAAATGCCAAAGTATATTTTGCTGAAATGGTTTCAGGAGTTGAAGCTCTAGAAAATAGAATAGAAAGAGACATAGAAGTAGCCCAGGCATACGCTGGAAAATTATTCGAAGCTGGCACACAACCTCAATCAGGAGAGGCTTAAAGCAAAGACAATTGACGGCCGATATTAGTCTAAAGTCTTCTGTTGTAGAAACTTCGTCTCAATATCAACTTATAATAAAAGATACTGAAAACATGCTAGGTGGAAATGTAGATAAAGTTAAGTTCGAAGGGTTTAGTGAGTTCAGTGCTAAAATTGGTGATATAGATGACCTAGTTAAAGCATCAACTTTAAATATGACAGGCATTGTTTCTAAAAAATCTATTCATGGAAGAGCTGCTGAGTTAGGAGTAACTGAGTTATCATATGAAGAAGAGCTAATGGAAATAGATGACGAGTTAGGAAAAACTGAAATCCCATCAGCACAAAAAGATAACGAGTAAATCTTTATATGGCAACTATTAACGAGCGCATTTTAGACAGAACAATAGCCCATCAACAAAATGTTATAAACTTCTCTAGATCGCAAGCCTCACTAATATCAAATAAACTTAATGGCGATTTATCTAAAATTAAAAAAGAAGTCTTATTATTTTTATCTAACTATGACGGTGATAGTTCAAGACTGTTTACAATAAAGTCACAAGTAAACAAGATAGATAGTTTGATAATAAAGCTTAAAAAGATAAGAAGCGATCAGTATGGTAACGCTAAGTTAGAAACTAATAAAATGCTAAAAGGTTTTATTAAAAGAGAAAATTTAATTGAAGAAAGTATTATGTCAGATGGTGGAAAGGTAGATTATGACAAAGCTTCAAATGATAGCATATGGACTTTATTCCTATTATCTATGATTGTAGGGTCAAAATATGAAGATCATTTTATAGACTTAGAAAATTCTGATATAGATAGAATATCAAAGCAATTAAAGTTCGGGTTAAGCCAAAATTTAACAGATGCTCAGATAATGAAGAGTATATTTGGTACAAAGCAGAATAGAAATAAAGATGGAGTGATCAACACGAGCTTTAATCAACTTTCTAGCACTATAAGTACGCTGGTTATAGCAGCACAAACAGCAACAGTGGCAAGTATCGTAAAAGCAAATATAGCAAAAGTTATATGGGGTCAGTTTGTAGCAGTATTAGACAGTAGGACTTCGGCCATATGTAGTTCTTATAGTGGCCTAGTGGCTAAATATGTAGATATGCCTAATCCGCCTTTGCATCCAAATTGTAGAAGCCACATAACTATATTTTATAAAACCTTACAAGGGTTCGCAAAAAAAGACTTAGGTGCCATGCCGAGAGTCAACGACTATTTTGATTGGATAACTACGCAACCTAAAGTAATACAAGAGCAAGCGTTAGGCGTTAAAAGAACAGAACTATTAAGATCAGGAAAGCTAACAGTAGATAAGTTCTATGCTAATAACGAATTAATAACATTGGATGAATTACAAAGAAGATATGGCGACATATTCAAATCAACAGAATCATAGGAGGAATAACTATGGAAATTGAAGGCGCACAAATCCCAGAAAATGATACAAGTAATTGGGAAAAAGAAAAAGAAAGTTTTCTAAATGAAAAAAAAGCCATGAGTGACAAAAATTTCGAATTAGTTGGCGAAAAAAAGTCAATTCAAGCAAAACTTATAGGTTTGGAAGAGCAACTTGCACAAATAGGCGGTATTGAAGGCATTAAAAAATTACAAGAACTAAAGTCATCAGCTGAAAATGAAAACCAAAAGAAATTTTTAGAAGAAGGCAATGTTAAAGAATATATGGAAAGTGTTACTAAGAAACTAGAGCACAAATATGAGACAGAATTACAAAACAGAATTAGAGAGAATGAAGTTCTTAGTGAAAAATACAACGGTTTAAGAACAGTATCGAGACAATCTAAAATTGAAAATCAGGTCAATGCCTTATGTAAAAAATTAAATTTACAAGACACCGCTGGGTTTGATATCGCCTTAAGAGTTATGAACGATTGTGTTTTTGACGATGATGACAATATCACATTTAAAGACGCTCAAGGCAACTCTATGCAAACCTCTGATTACAACGACATGAATATAGAAGATTATATTAATGATAAGAGGAAAACGTTTAAGCATTGGGAAAAGCCAAGTTCTTATGGCGCAGGCACGGGGTCATCTTTTTCAAGTTACTCCGCTGGATCAGTGACACCGGGATCAGACCCAGTAAATCAGCTTAAAAATATTTTAAAAAGATAAAATATTTACATATTGGCATATTTGTGTAATAATTAAAAACAATAGTTTAAATGTTGTGTTTGTGACACTTACGGGCTGTGCCTACATTTATTATAAATTTACTTTTAATAAATAACAGACAATAAGGACAACAAAAATGGCTAATGCATTTACCGTTTCTCAATTAGTAGCAGCAAAATCCCAAGATATTCTAAAAGGGCAAATTGTAGCGGGTAATTTATTTAATAACGATATTGAACAAAATTTTGGTAAAAATCCTAAAACGGGTAATACCGTAAAAGTTAATCGTAGACCTGTTCTAACTCCTACCGAACGCACATTGGGCGCTAATGTAAATATTCAAGATATTGATGAAACTGTCGACTCATTTATACTTGAAAAAGAATTAGAGACTACAATAACTATTGATCCTTACGATTTAACACTATCAGTTGACGGTGGTGAAATTATGTCGGCTGATAGAATCAGATCATTTATGGATAATCAAGTGTCTAGAATCGTTTCACCGGTGGCCATTGGTTTCGCTGAAAAGTTGGATGCTAATATTTTAGCAAAAGTTGATGACGTGCCATCGGCGTATCCCACCACAGCGTCTTTAGCATTGCCATCAACACTATCTGATTTTAATGCGATTTCCACTGTGTTAAATAAAAAGAAAGTGCCAATGTCGGGTAGATTTGGAATTGTTACCCCTGACTTGTATGGTTCTATGCTTGATCTTTTAACTAAAGTAAATGAATCTGGAAACTCAGATGCATTACGCAATGGTATTGTTGGCCGTTTGGCAACATTCGATGTGTTTATGGATCAGCATTTTCCAGAAGATATTCATACGACCGGAATAATGGGAACAGCCGTTGTAAATAATGTAGGTGGTTATCCAGCTGGCACTACTTCCATTGCTTTTGATACAGGCGATCAGGCTGTTGGAACATTTCTCACAGGGGACACACTTACTATCGCGGGTTACGGTAATGTTATTGTTGCAGCAGATGTTACAGCAGTAGCTAATGCTGGGGTTGTGACAATTAAAGAGCCACTTAGAGAAACAATTGTTGACGACGCTGCAATCACAAATTATGGTGTTGCAGGTGGAGTATCTATCACCTACAAGACTGTTGGCTTTTTTGGTGTAAGAGATTGTATCGCGTACGCTTCTATTCCGCCGGTCGTTCAAGGTGAAAACTTTGATTCAACAAGCTTTAGTGACGACGGATTTGGTGTAACAAATACTATCCGTGGCGACTCCGGGAATCTTAATACACTTTGGACAATGAACACGATTCCAGGTTATAAAATGCTAGATGGCAGACTTGGTGTTAAAGTTGTACAAAAATTGTCATAAGGTGACTCATGCAAAAACTATACAAAGCTGACAAAATTTGTTTATCTGATGATTCCACAAAGGCTAGTTTATTAGCCTCGGGGTGGTCATTGGATAAACCAAAGGCTAAAAAGAAGTTAGAATCAAAAAGTAAACAAAAGTCTATAGATAAAATATAGACTTTAAAATTTCAAGGAATTGCCATGGCTGCAACATTTAATGAATCATTTAATGATAGTCTTTGGGTTAAGTCTACAAATATAGTCACTAGCAACACTTATGGTTTGCAGATCAAACAGGGCATCATAGAAGTAGTGCAAGTAGTCGATACAGTCGTGGATATAAATGATATTGTTACAAACCCAACTCTACTGGGGATAAGAGGTTTTGTTGCAGATTCAAATTCAAATTCAAAAGTTGATGACATGTTAACTTTAAAAGAAGAAGCAGGGTTTACTAGTTGGTTTAAAAGCATATCCCCTACTTGTTTGCTAATCGGCAATATAACTGCTTAGGATAAAATGATATGAGTGTATTTTCTGGACAACAGCAAGGCTTAAGTTCATCAGATATTGCCACAGGTACTGATATAGTTGCGCAAACTGTTGGCAAGTTATTAGATGCTACTGCCGTTGTAAATGAGGATTTGATGGTTAGCGATTCGGATGAGAGAATACCGACACAACAATCCGTTGTTGCTTATGTTGCTAATCAAATTGCAGGGGGTGTGACCTACAGAGGTGTTATGCCAATACCGGCCGATATGACAACAAACACTACTGGTAACGCCTACGCTGATGCTAACTCCGCATACTTAGTGGGAGATATGTTTGTTGCAGCAGCAGGTGGCATTTTAACTTTATCTGATGGAACTATTGCAGTAGCGCAGGGAGATGCTTTACTTATTAATACGGCTACACCTGATGCTGCTATTACAGTTGCTATGGTAGATGATATAGAATCCAGCAACCCTTCATTATCATTCATGGTTGGAACATTCCTTTATGCTGCTACTGAAGAACCTGTCAATAACACATTTGCAATGAATGGCCAAACGATTGTAGGTGGGGTTGCTACTTATCCACTACTCGCAACCAAATGGGCTTCTTGGGTGTCTGGTGCAAATATTGTATTGCCAGATTGGTCGGGTAGGTTTATCAGGTCTACAGGTGGTTCAGCTGCTGCATTGGGAGTCAATCAACCAGATGCAACTTCGGTAAATGGTTTAAGCACATCAAAAGGAACTCTTGCTGTAGATACAGGGGGAACTCACCAACACACTGCACAAGACCCTGACCATGATGATCAAAATAATCAAAACCTCGCATGGGGAGATTCGCAAGACAACCGGCAAAAGCCTGACATTGCCGACGGCGCACACTCACATACAATGAGTGGTAATCCAACAATAACTTCCACTGACTCAGAAACCAGACCTGAAAATATAGCATTACTTTTATGTGTTATCGCTGCGGTGTAGTTTAATTATAAAAGGCAAAACTAATGGCTAATATATCAACACGTGAACAACTAACCGCATTGGATAGGTTAGATTTAGGTTTTGTTCAAGACGTAAGCGATGTGTCCGAAGGTGCATCAGGTAAGTCTAAAAAGATGGAACTTAAAGACTTGATAATTTTGGTTCACAGAATGGTAGGGCAAGTTAAAGTAATTGATGGCAACGGAGTTAAACCTTCTCATAACCACACTGGGGCATCGTCTGTGGAACAAGTAATTAACTATGCTACGCCATTAACTTTAGCAGTGTCACCAACAACAACTTTTCCGCCGATGGACACTGTGGCAGACGAGACTAGTGTATGGGATGATGCTAATAGCACATTTTTAGAAAATAAAATGTTAGGGCAAGTGCATTTATGGAGATTAATATTTAATTATAATAAAAACGCAACAGGTAAAAAAAATCTGATAAGGTTAAGGTTATACAACGCTTTATCTGGTTTTTCAATATCAAATGAGCATTATTTATCTGAAGAAGCTGACGCTGGATCATTTGTTGTTATATTTGAAACTATCGCAGATTCTGCGAGTTTGCCCACACCGTTGGGAACAGGGCAGGGTTATCAAGTTGCTACTTCAATGGTAGGAGATGCTGGAAGTGACATAGACGTGGAATTAGATTCTATTACCAGATCATCATTGGCAGCAGCCTCCACAGCTGTATAAGAGGTAAGTAATGGCTATTATAGTACAGAATAACGCTGGGACAATTACAAACGCTAATAGCTATGCTGATACAACATTTGTAGATGACTATTTTTCATTAAGAGGCGAATCTACATGGACAGCTCTGAGCACCCAAAACAAAGAAATAGCTCTGATAAAAGCTTGGCAATATATTGATACTGCATTTAATTTTCAAGGTTACCAAAAAACTGACGCACAAAATACCACATTTCCGAGATTAGGGGTATATAGTCAAAGAGGAACCGAACTATCAGACGTAGAAACGAATATTAAAAACGCACAGGCCGAATACGCGTTAATATCTTTGACGACTGACTTTACTATTAACCAAGTGCCTTCAGTAACTTCTTTATTGAAAAAGGAGTCTAGAAAAGCCGATGTATTATCAGAATCATTAGAGTACGATACAGATAGAGGACAAGTTATAAAGTTCTCTTTTCCTAAAGCTGATTTTTGGTTAAAGGAGTTTTTGCGTGGTAATACTTTTAAAGGATATTACTAATGGCAACAGTCTTTGAAACAAGCATTTTAAAAACTGCCAACACACTCATAGACCAATTCGGTCAATACGTAGCGATATTATCACAAGAAAATTCATTAATATCAGCATCAAAACCCTGGGAAGGAAATATAAAAAACTTTACAGGTGTGACTTTAAAAACAGTTAGCAAAACAGTAGATGAAAACTTGTTGAATTTAAATGACGCTAGAATGAAAAACGTAAATAGAGAATTTATAATAGCTGGCGATAAACTAGTGACAGTAAATCCAGATGATTTGATATTTACATTTGACCAAGTGCTACAGTCTATTGTGACTTTGCCGCCTTCTAATATAAATACCAATACGACAATAAGCACTAGCGGTGTCTATAATATTGATAGTACAGCAGGCGATATAACTCTTACGCTTGATCAAAATAATGCTGATAAGGCTATAATATTTATAAGCAAAAATTCCAAAGATTCAAATAGTATAATAATGAACACATCAGGGGCAGTTACTATACTGGGTAAGACCACTTACACAAATAAATTTAACGCAAGTGTTGCGGGTTTCATATTAAATGGTACCAATTACGAACAATCTCTTAAAAATAAGATTTATGACATTAAAGAAGTTTCTCCAAGTGGTAACAATTTGTTATATAAATTGCTGGTAGGTGCCTAATGGCGACTTTTAGTATTACAGATTCATCGGTCAGAGACAGCATATTTGCTTATTTCACGACTAATTGGAACACGTTAACGCCTATAACTTACGATAATTTAGACAGGAACAATCTTGGCGAAGATATAGATTATACAAACGACTTTATACGTATATCATTACGCCCAACAAGAGCGACTGTAAACAGCATCGGAAATTGCAACTTTCGAAACACTGGGGTCATATTTGTTCAGATATTTTCAATATCTAATAATTCTGTTTTTAATAACGATTTATACATAACAAGAGTTAATGAGATACTTAGTGAAGTCAATGTTACAGACAATATTGTATTGCGTGATTCTGAAATAAATTTTAGTGGCATAACTCAAGATACAAATGGTGTATATTACCAAACGAATATAAGTGTAAACTACTATTATGATACAATAAGAAGTTAATAGTATATAATAATTTTATAAAACAATTAGGAGTTGTAACAATGGCAATTAATGCGGATACGAACAGGGTTAGGTTATCTACTGTAAAAGAAGTGACAAAAGGAACAACTCCTACAAGTCCTGTTTTTGCTAAAATGAGATATACAGGCTCTACCGATTTAAAATTTGAGTATAAAACTGAGGCATCAAAAGAAATTATTGCAGATCGCCAAATATCTGATTTATATCTGACCGGCGCTGAGTCTCAAGGTGGTGCAAATATTGAGTTTTCAATAGACTCATATGACGATTTGCTAGAAGGTACTATGGCGAATAGTTGGAGTCGCAACATTGTACGAAATGATTCAGGTACCACTTTATTATTTGCAAGCATAACTAAAATAACAGGCACGACCGGTAGTATTGATTTAGATGCAAGTATTGTTGCCGCACCATTTTTAGATAATACTATCCTATTTGTCGATGGTGTCGGAGCTGATTTTAGTGGGGCTATAGTTCAAGTTACAAGCACAGCGTTACCAGCAGTTAACTTTACGGTATTAAATGGTAAAGCCGTTGAGAGTTTAACTACTACTAGCATTTCAAGAGTATACTCTTGTGGTTATGAATTCCAAGATGTGCTATCTGCTGGTGCTGGGCCAACAACTCTTGCTAGTGCTACTACAGATATGACAACATTAGGGCTAAATGTGGGCCAATGGGTAAAAATAGGCAGTGTGACAAATGGTGCCACTGATGGTTTTGATACAACTGCAGATAACGGTTTCATTAGAATATTATCAATAGATACCAACTTACTGACTCTGAATGTTGTCCCAACAGGTTGGACAGCAGATGCAAACGCCGGGTCTAAAAAAATAGCTATATTTTATGATGGGTTTTTAAATAACGGCGTGTCTGATTTTAGTTTTACAATTGAAAGAAGTTACCTAGACCATAGTCCTGTCGATTTCGAGTATTTTAGAGGCATGGGAATAGATGAAACAAACCTTACTAATGATAAACAAGCGGTTGTGACTGGTTCATTTTCATTTATGGGGCTAAGTTCTTCTGTGGGCGCTGCAAGAGAAGCGGGTGCAACAGATGTGGATGCTTTTTCTACAACGCCGTTTAATACTGTCACTAATATAAACTCTATAAGATTGAACGGTACGGACATATCGTGTTCTGCAGACAGTTCTGGGATCAATCTAGCTACCAAAGTGGACATGTCAATTAAAAATAATCTTAGAGGGCAAAACGCAATCGGCTGTTTGGCTTTTGCCGGAACAGGCTCTGGGCAATTTGACGTAACGGGCTCTATCGATACCTACTTTCAAGATACAAGCATTTTGTCGTTATTGAATTCGAACGTTGACACAAATTTAGATGTCAGGTATGTGCTGGGTAAGCGCTATATGATTGCTGATATGCCAAGAGTTAAAATATCAAGCGGTGCACCAGAGGTTTCTGGGGTAAATGCAGATGTGACAGCCACATATGGTTTTCAAGCTTTAAAAGACCCAGTGAAATTGTACACACTGGCTTGGAGTAAGATTAGCACTTACTAAAGAATTAGTGCCTAGGCACAACGTCGCCGAAAACAGTTCTATTCCAACTGCTGCCGCTTTTATTAATGGAATATAAATACAGTAAGAGGTAAATTACTAATGCAAACAAACTTATCAAAATTTTACATGGACTCAGATTCGGGAGATAAAACTTTCAAATACATGGTGCATGGGGTAACTTTTACATTAAAATATGCTGGTAGAGCAAATAAAGAATTTGTTTTATGTTTAGCTAGATCGTCAATGAAACACCAGGTTACCGCTATTATTGATGATGATGCAAATCAAGAGCAATTATTTAACGCTACTAAAAACATAAATTTGGATGTAATGGTAGAGTCATTGTTAATAGGATGGTCTGGGTTAGTTGATGACAATAGCAAACAAATAACATTCACAAAGCATAAAGCAAAAGAGTTACTTACTAAATTGCCAGACCTTGTGCATGAATTGTATGCTGTTTGTCAAAATACAAATAACTTTTCTGAGGATTTTGAAAAAAAGTAATAGAGCTTGTATCAACTGAATTTGAAAGCAAATTGTATAAAGAAAGAGATACGATAATAAAAAACCATTTGAAAGCTAAAGGCGTACAAGCAGAAATTAACTTACACACTTTAGAACTAGTTGATAAAAGTTTTATTGATTTTATAATAAAAGCTTTTTATGAATTATATCCTGCAATATCATATAGTGGTAGAATAACATATAATGATATTTATATATATTTTCAAATTCAAGGCTTAAAAGATATGGACGAGTTCAATATATATTTAAATTGTATCCGAAAACTTGAACTTGTATACGATAAATATTTATCAGAACAAAAAGCAAGAGCCGTGGTAACTACAGGCAACACCCATGCCTAACATAAATATATCTATTTCACAGCTTCCAAATGCGATGGACAAACTATCATTAAATATCATAAAAGCTTTTGATAAATCAGTAAAAAATTATGTTGTAGAAAATGTGGCATCAATCACAGACTTGTCTCCAATAGACACAACTCTATACCGGTCGAATCATCATGTATCTATAAATCAAAAGTCTAATGATGAGTCACAGGTTAAAGGTCCAGGAGAGGTTATAAACTTAGCTACAAATAAGGTCAAGTCTTATAAATCTACAAGAGATAACCGTATTTTTATACAAAATAATTTAGACTATTCAGAAAATTTAGAAAATGGTGGCTCTAAGCAAGCGCCTATCGGCGTGTACAAAATAGCATTAGCCCATACTAAGTTTGATTTTAAAAAAGAGGATTTAGAAAATGGCAACTAGCTACAGCGTTTTTATAGATTTGCAGACTAAAGGTGCGAGTAATACTAGTAAACAAATAAAAGATATGGGCGATAAGAGCAAAGTCGCCTCTAATTCGTTAGGTTTATTAAAATCAAGTCTTGGGTTTTTAGGCATAGGTTTGGGTACTGTAGAGATACTTAAAGCAGCTGATGGATGGACAACATATGCCAACACAATTAAAGCTTCTAGTGAAGCAGGTACAAATTTAATAGATGTGCAAGATAAGTTATTTGCAATAGCACAAAGAACTAGCACAAGTTTGGAAGGTACTTCTGATACTTATAGAGCATTAGCTTTGAATATGGGTGAACTTGGCGCTTCACAAAAAGACTTATTGGCTGTGACTCAAGCTATAACTGAAGGTATATCTCAATCTGGAACCACCGCACAACAAGCCAGGGGAGGAATAATACAGTTGGGGCAAGTATTTGAAAAGGGTACTTTGCAAGCTCAAGAGTACAATTCAGTGATTACAGATTTCCCAGCATTGGGTAGTAAACTTAAAAAGTTTTTTCTTGATGCTTCAGGTGGAACTGAAACGATGCGGGCACAAATGCTTGAGGGTAAAATATCCAGTAGGCAATTTTTTGAGGCCTTGTTAGACATAGCACCTGAATTAGATAACATGCAAAGTAGTATGCAAAGAACAAACGCCCAAGGGGTTGTTAGATTAAGTAACTCTTTTGATAAGTTAGTTGGGTCTATGGATTCTTTACTGCAAGAAAGCACAGGAGTTAATAGCTTTGCAGACAGTTTAACAGGGGTTATGGATGGTATAAGTGGGTTATTTAAAAGTTTAAAAAGTGGAGAACAAACAGTAAAGAATTTTTCAGAGTCCATTAGGGAAATGGATTTTTCCAAGTTTGTTTCTGGAATAATCCCTGCAAAAAAAGAGTTGCAGAGTTTTTTGCATATAGCTGATAGAGCAAATAACACTCAATTCGGTTTAGGTGATGGTACATTGAAAAAAACAGAACCATTATTGGGGACTGATTCTGATGTTTTCAAATCTATTTCTAATAAAGGCAAGATAGATAGTACAGTACAGGCAGTTGAAAACACAACAAAAGAAATAAGCATAAATAAGCAGCTGGACTCTGAGTTAAACAGGGTTGCAGTATCAGCATTGGCAATTGCTGATACGTCTAAAAAATCATTATCTGTGATGAAAGGTCAGAAAGAAACAGTGGCTGAAACATCTAATAATTATGTGACTTATCTTAAACAGTTAGAAACTGTTCGACAGCAATTGTTAGGTATTAGCCCTATGATGCAAAAAATTAAAAGTGATGCTTCATTAACGTCTGGACAAACTTTTAAACTGGCTGGCATTAACGAAGCTAATCAACAAATAAAAGAGTTCATTAGAACTTCTTCGGAAATATCTGATTCAAATACTGATATTATTAATTTAGGTTCATCCTATCAAAAATTAAAAGATGACATAGCTATGGCAGCTGCAGAAATGAATACCGCTGCCAGTAATGGAAATAAAGTTGAAGCTTCGCAAAAGTCTTTAAATACAATAGCAAAAGATAAAAGCATGATAAATTTATATAAATCATTAAACAATTTATCTAATGATTTAGCGTCTAGTTTCGCTGATAGCATGTCTGGACTTGTCACAGGAACTTTAACTGCGAGTCAGGCGTTTAAACAGATGGCTTCTTCAATAATATCTGACATGATAAGAATGGGCATAGAAGCAGAAGCTTTAAACGCAATAAAAGGTTTAGGCAGTTTATTTAGTGGGCTTTTTGGCTCTGTGGGTGGTTCTGTTGCAAGTTCTGCTAGTGGCGCAGTCGCAAGTAGTGCTGGCGGAAATTTGTTATCTGGAACAAGAGGATTATCGTTACAGGCTGCAAATGACGCAGCTATACCCTTAAGTTCCTCATTCAACCGATCAAATGTGCCAGTGCAGATGGTAGTTAATACAAACATAACAAGTGACAATGGCGGGTCTGGTTCTTCAAATAACGCTAAGAGTCAAAGTGAGCAAGCCACTGACATATCTAAGTTAGTAAATGCGAAAATAACCGAAAAATTAATAAAAGAATCGCGTGTGGGCGGTTTATTGCATAGAGGTTAATTAATGGACACTTTCCCAACAACAATAGTAAACCCTAGTAAGATAACTGAGACTTTTGATTACAGAACTTTAACTGCCGCTTTTGGTGACGGCTATGAGCAACTATCAAATGATGGTGTAAATGTAAAAGAAACTATGTATGAGTTAAATTGGGATATATTGAGTTTAGCTAGCACTGTAGTTGTAAAAACCTTCATAGACAACCAAACTGCGGTTAAAGCTTTTATATGGAATAACCCAGATACGTTAATGCCTGAAACAGTCAGGTATGTTAAAGACTCATTAAAAACAGAAAGAAATGCAGTTACAACAAGTAATGTTACCATAAAGTTTAAAACTGCTTATGGCTTTTAATAAGGGTACGATATGAATATTACAGAAGATATAACGCCTTTACAAACTGACGCGGTAATTACTTTGCATGATTTAGATTTAACTAAATTGACACCTGATAATACGACAACAATATTGTATCTAGCAAACCAATTAGATAATGATATGAGTAAATTAAAATATAATGGAAATGAATATACAGCTGCGCCTATAAAATCAGAAGGATTTGAAATAAATTCGTCAGGGACAATGCCAAGACCTACATTACAGGTTTCTAACATAGGTGGCACTTATAACCAAACTTTAAAATCTTTTAACAGTTTGTTGGGTGCTACTTTAACTAGATATAAAGTTTTTTATAAGTATTTAGATGACAAGGATAAAGGCGGTTTGGGTGCTTTTATTAGTAAGGATAGATGGATTTTAAATAAAAAAACAAAGCATAATAAGAACGTTATTCAATGGGAAATGAAAAACCCTTTAGATTTAGAGACAGTAATGATACCTAGAGGTCAGTTTACTAGGTCTTGTGCCTTTAGATATCGTAGACTCGTTAATGATGTATTCGTACAAGGAACTTGTCCATACACAGGGGATGCTTTTTTTGACGAGTTAGGCAATGTGACAAGTAAAAAAAATGATCAATGTGGTAAAAGGTTAGATGATTGCGTCAAACGCTTTCAGGCTGTTGACAAGACTGCTGACGTTCAGGGGGCTTTCTTTCCGTTAATACCAAGATTTTAAATAAAGTAAATAGTTTACATCATAAACCGCATATTTTAAAAACATAACAACTAAATAGGATTATAAAAAAATAAATGACAAAGTATGAAATAGAAAAACAATTGGCAAAAATGGAACTATGGTTAGAATTAAGCATAGGGTTAAAAAAAAGAAAGTGTGGCAAGAAAATATAGAATCGAAATTGAAGAACTTAAAAATAAGTTAAAAGTATGTTATAATGGTAATATAATATTATAATAAGTAAATTTATGATGATAACTGAAGATTTAAATTTTGAAATACAAGAATATGCTAAATCAAAATATCCAGAAGAATCTTGCGGTTTAATTGTAAAAGAATTTGATGAGTTAACGTTTGTTGAATGTGAAAATACAGCAAAAGACAAAATAAATCATTTCGCCATAGATAACTCTGTGATGATAAAGCATTCTCAGTATCTATTTTCTATTTTTCATTCTCATGTCGAATCAAGTACCCCAGCTGTGACTTTATCAGATATAAACACTTGTGAGGCTTGGAACGTGCCAGGGTCTATTGTATTCTTATCCCATCTAGACAATAAGTTATGTTCCGATGTTGTATTATATGGGAAGGATATTATATATAATACTCTAAAAGGTAGGCGATATTATTATAACGTATTTGATTGCTTTACGCTTATAAGGGATTTTTATTTTACAACATTTAATATAGATTTACCCTTGGTATATAGTGATTATGGGTGGTGGGAAACTACAGAAAGAGCCGATAGTTTATATTTAACCCAATTTGAAAGATTGGGAATGGAAGAGTTTGACATTACAACAGAATTGCAAATAGGTGATATACTAGCAATGAAGCTAGGTCGAAGTAAGTGTATAAATCACGGCGCTATATACACAGGTAACGGCAGAGTGATCCACCACTTAGAAGGTAAATTGAGTGTGGAAGAAAATCTTGGAAAATATGCTAGTAGAATTGAACGAGGGATGAGACGTGCTAAAGCAAATAACACTACACGGGACATTGGCAGAAAAATATCAAAGAAACTTATCATTTCATGTTAAATCTGTAGGTGAAGTTTTTAGAGCGTTAAACGCTAACTTTATAGAGTTTAAGAAAGATTTGCGAGCATATGATTATATTGTTGTGGCTGATGGCAAGCAACTAGAGTTAAATGATTTAACCGCCGCAAGTTACGGGTTTAATAAGATGGACATTATCCCACTAACTAGAGGTGATAAAGGCGATTTTATTAAAAGTGCAGAAGGAGTTTTGTTAATAGCCGCCGGTGTTGTTTTAGATTATTTTAGTTTTGGAACATTGGGTAACCCTTTGATATTGGCTGGCATTGGCATTTTATCAAATGTTATCATGGCGCATTTTATGACACCCGCAGATTATGACAAAAGTGATAGTGGCACACAAAGTAATATTTTCAATGGGGCTAGAAACGTGTCAAAAGAAGGTGTGGCAATACCAATTGTATACGGCGAGATGGTGGTAGGTTCATTAGTAGCCAGTGGTTTCATAGCAGTTGATGGTAGTAAAATATGAGTAAGAATCAAATACAAACCAAACTCCCTGCAGGTAATCAATTACAACCACAGTCTCAAGGGAATGTGCAATATAAAGTAAAAGTTGAAGATAGCATAGAAGAAGGGGCACAACCGCAGTTATTGAGAGGGTTGTTAGGTAAAGGAGGAGGGGGAGGAGGTTCTCCTGGTGGTCACATAAACGGCGATGTAATGCACACTGACACTTATGCCAAGTTTATTGATATAATATCGGAAGGGCCAATTGAAGGCCCAGTAAATATTGCAAATCCGGTAGGGTCTATATTATTAAATGGAACGCCACTGGCAGATGAAGGTGGCAATCTTAATTTTAAAGGTGTACAAGTATATCAGATGCTTGGGACTGAAGATCAACGCTTCCCACCGATGTTTCAAAAAAGTGGTTCAACTATCAGTGTTAATGCACAAATAAAAAAGGCGATTCCACACACTATAACAATAGCAGATGATCAAATAACGTCAGTGAATATTATAATAAGGCTACCTTCATTGGCATCAATTGATAACAACGGTAATGTAAACGGAACATCAGTCGCGTTACAGTTTTCTATAAACGGTAACGTTATTGCCAAAAAGACAATTTCTGGTATTGCCACTAGTTCTATTGAAAAATCATTTTTATTCAATATTTTACCGTACGAAAAAGAAGTAACTATGGTCATAGACCGTGTAACAGCCGATAGTTCCAACCCCGGAAAATTACAAAACGATACTTACATAGCATCATACACAAATATCATTGATTACGCTATGAACTATGCAAATAGAGCAGGTGCGGCTTTAATGTTTGAAGCTGCACAATTCGGCACACAGTTACCAGACAGGGCTTATCACATAAAAGGTATAAACGCGATAAAGATACCTGAGAATTATAATCCTCTCACTAGAAAATATATAGGTATTTGGAATGGTGTTTTTACAACAGCGTACACAAATAATCCCGTTTGGTGCATGTTGGATTTGATGACTAACAAACGTTACGGTGCAGGGGACAGCATAGATGTAGAGCAAATAGATAAGTTCGAATTGTACACGCTAGCTCAATACTGCGACGATTTAGTTCCAGGTTTAGGCGGTAATTTGGAACCAAGATTTACGTTTAATATCGCTATAACTGACAGAGAACAAGCACTTACAATATTTAAAAAAATGCAAAATAACTTCCTATCAGTATTATATTATTTTGGTGGAGTAATAAAGTTAACTCAAGATTCCCCCAGCGAAGCAATAGCTATAGTTACAAACGCCAATGTATTAGAGGAAGGCTTTAATTATTCATCTATAGAGTTGGATAGACAGTCTAATACAGTAATTGTATCTTATAATGAACCATTAAATAATTATTCTTTAACGACTGAGACAGTATATAACAACAAGCTTTTAAATGAAGTTGGCGTGGAAGTAAAAAAAGAGTTATACGCATTCGGCTGTACTAGTCGATCTCAGGCGCATAGATTAGGTAAATATCAACTATTAAGCGATGTATTAAACTCAGAAACAGTGACATACACGGCTGGATTAGATCATTCTAGCATAAATGTAGGTGAGGTAATTGAGATATACGATAATAATATGCCCAATTCAATATCTGGTGGTAGGCTAGTATCTATGACTGATCTTATTATAGTTTTAGATAGAGATGTCACTTTATTAGCGGGTGTAACTTATTTTATAAGCATATTAGATCAGAATGGTATAGTTCAAAAACTTACAATTGACCCTTCTAATATAGGATCAATAAACACAATAACTGTGGTGGACAGTAAGGGGTTTAAAGCAAATCCTTACGCAATATACGGTATATCAAATAGCACCGATTCTGCAGGAGAGCTATATAGAGTTGTTGATATAAAAGAAAATGATTCTAACAAATATGATATAACCGCCAACAAGTACGATGCTTCAAAATACGATTTAATATATACCAACAATCCGATAGACATCTCGCCTGATCAAAAGCTACCCGATGTAAAATCACCTACAAATTTGCTTGTTTCAAATAGGACTTTATTTAAAAATGGCAAATCGGTTTTAAATAATACCTCATTTTCTTGGAGTAAGGTTAATCAAGCCACACATTACGAATACCAGTATCGTATCGATAGTTCGGAATTTTCAGCAATGAAAACCACTGATGATAATTCAATTGCAATTATTGATTCAGATGGGGTTTATGATATAAGGGTTAGATCGTCGGATTTATTAAATAGAAAATCAACATTTATAGAAAATAAATTTAGAATTAGCACTAGCGATGTAATACCAGCGCAAGTTCAAACATTTGTTATTCATCGATCTGGCGTTGCACTAATATTTACGTGGAAAGAAGTTCCTATAGATGAATACGGGTTAATTGCTTATTATGAAATACGGCAAGGCTCTACTTGGTCTGAGGCACTAACTATATTTACAACGTTAAACAATTCGTATACATACACTTTAAACACTGGCGGAACGTTTTTAATTAAAGCTATCTCAATTGCCGGTATAGAATCAACAACAGCGACTAGCGCTTTAGCATTTTCTGGTAATACAAATACTTTGGGCGTAGCTGATAATTACGCGTCAGATGGATTTCCATTGGGAACTTTAAGTAATTTTGTAGTAGAAACAGAGTCGTTTAATTATAGTGACTCTGTGCCTTTTATATTCAGCAATGCTGAAAGTTTTGATTTTACAAGTTCTGCTGGCAATAGGTTGGAGTTACAATCATTTAATTACGACACTTGGAATACAGTCACACAGCAATGGAACACATTGACTACACCGTGGGTATCTTCACCCACCATAGGACTATTGGGTAGTTATGAAACGCCAGTGAAAGATTTAGGGGAAGTTTTAAATGTGTATGTTAAAGCAGAAGCTTCTAAAACTTTTAATGATAACGGCATATATTGGACAGACATCGGCGATTTATATTGGACAGATATGAACGATTGGTATTGGACGGGCAAAACAGAAGTCAGTTCAATGAAAGTATTTATGCGAAACTCTCAAGATAACACAACGTTTACAGATTATACTGAATTGGTACCTGGACAATATTCGGCTAGATATTTTCAATACAAAATAACATTAGAAGCTTTAGCACCTGCATACGACATGTTTGTTGATAGTTTTTTAGTGCAATATGACATTCCAAGTACAACTGAAACAGATAGGGCAACTACTGACGGAACTGGGCTTGTGACAATAACTTTCAAAGATAAATACACACAAGTACCTTCAGTAGTTGCTACTCCTGAGGCTTTGACCTCAAATTCCATATGTAGATTAGTGTCGGCAAGTACAACACAAGCTATAATAACCACACTAGATACTATTTCAGGAGTAGTAGCACCAAATACGGCAATAAACGTTCAAATAACAGGCTATTAAAAAGGTAATATATTTATGTCAAACGATTACACAGCGAATACGGTATCAACTACGACACAAGCAAGCGGCGGAACAAATTTACAAACTAGCATAGATAAAGTCCTATCTTCATTAGATTCTTTATTTACAAATAACAGTGGCGTTTCTGCGCCCACTTATACTCAACCATACAACACCTGGATAGATACAACCACTCATGTTCAATACAGAATAACCCCCACCGGAAGTCTAAGCGTTATCAATGCCAACTTTGCCGATAGTAATTTAACTAGGTTGTCCACATCAACTGCCCTAACGGTATCAAGTCATGGACACATTGTACTAGTTGATTGTTCAAGCGGCAGTGTTACAGTCACACTACCTACGCTTACGCCTACCACTGGTGTAGGCTATAAGGTGTCGATAAAAAAAGTTGACGCTACGGCGAATACGCTCATAATATCATCCCCATCATCGATTGATGATGGTGCCCAAGTAGTATTGAGAGAAAAAGATGACGCTGTAGAAATATTATTTACATACCCAAATTTCCATATAAGTTCTTCAAATATAAAACC
>Ga0114997_10001000_pt1 | contig 23460 bp, 25 predicted proteins | sample ArcticOcean_MG_C_2_FD_87045 | JGI IMG/M metagenome (GOLD analysis project Ga0114997, IMG submission 87045) | Marine microbial communities from western Arctic Ocean - ArcticOcean_MG_CB4_136 | ecosystem: Environmental > Aquatic > Marine > Oceanic | place: Arctic Ocean: Canada Basin | collected... | reverse complement strand
TAGAAGAATTAGACAAATGGCAAATGTAAATATTAAATTTAATGGAAAAGACTTTCTTTTATCATGTGATGATGGACAAGAAGAGCATTTGGAAGAGTTATCAATTCATTTAAATCAAAAGTTTAATAATTTAAAAGATAACCTGGGAAATATAGGAGAGAATAAACTTTTACTTATTAGCTCAATAAAGATTATGGATGAATATTTTGAAACAAAAAAAAAAATCGATCAAAAGAAAGATGAACTTGAAAGTTTATCAAATAAATTTAGAGAACTTAAAAATCTAATTTATGAATATAAGGAAAAAAAAGAATTAGAAATAGAACAGCTTAGTAAAGATCAAGATACCTTTAAAAAAGAGATTGAAAAAAATAAAGAAGATTATGAAAAAATCATTGAAGAGGCTGCAGATAAAATCGAGAGTTTTGTACATAAAGCAATTTCTGATAGACAAATTCAATAAAAATTGTGATTAAATCTAAATTAAGAAAAAAAATTTTTAAAATTAGAAAATTAAGAAATGGTAAAAATATACAATTATCATTCAACAAGATATTTAACTTATTAAAAAAAAATAATATTAAAAAAAAGTCCATCGGTGGATATTTTCCAGTAAATTTCGAAATTGATGACCTGGAAATTTTAAGAAAATTTGAAATAAAAAAATATGAAATATCGTTGCCAGTAGTAAAAAAAAATTTTGAGATGGATTTTTATAAATGGAGCTCTAAAGAACCGTTAACTATTAACAAGTATGGAATACCAGAACCAAATTTAAAAAAATTAAAATACCCTGATATTATTTTAATTCCTCTACTAGCATTTGATGAGCGACTCCATCGCCTTGGATATGGAGGTGGCTATTATGATCGTTATATCGAAAAAATTTCTAAGAAAAAATCTTCTGTAAAAATAGGATTAGCACTTTCATTTCAAAAAATAAATAACGTACCTACTACAAAGTATGATAAAAAATTAGACTATATAATGACTGAAAAAAATATTTTATAATGAAAATTCTATTTTTAGGAGATGTGGTCGGCAACTCAGGATGTGAAGCTGTATCTAAAAACTTAAAAAATCAAATCAAATTAAATGACATTGATTTTGCAATAGTAAATGGAGAAAATGCTGACGAAAAAGGTATGGGCCTAACTGAAGAAATTATGAATAATTTTTTTAAATGTGGGGTTGATGTAATTACTACTGGAAATCATGTTTGGGATCGAAAAGAAATATTAAGTCACATAGAAAGTGAAACTAGGCTTTTAAGACCACAAAATTTTATTAAACCATCTCCTGGCAGAGGATTTGAAATTTATGAATCTAAAAATGGCTTTAATGTGGGTGTTTTAAACTTAATGGGCAATGTTTTTATGAAAAAAAGTGAAGATGTATTTGAAGCAGCTTCAAAATTTATAAGAGAAAATTTTTTAAAAAAAGATTATGATTTTTTAGTAGTTGATTTCCACGGTGAGATTACAAGTGAAAAAATGGCAATAGGACATTTTTTCGATGGAAAGGCTACATTGGTGATCGGCACTCACACACATATTCCAACCAATGATGCTAGAGTATTACAGGGTGGAACTGCATATCAAACTGATGCAGGAATGTGTGGAGACTATGATTCAGTAATTGGAATGAACAAGAAAAATTCAATTAATAGATTTTTAAAAAAAAAATCTGTTCAACATTTTCCAGCAACAAGAGAAGCTACTTTATGTGGTGTGATTGTTGATTGCGATGTAGAAACTGGATTGGCAAAAAATATAGAAAGCTTTATAAGTGGGGGGGAGTTAAAAGATACTCATTAACTATTATGTCAGGTCATTCAAAATGGGCAAGTATTAAACACTCAAAAGGTAAAGCTGATAAACGGAGATCTAAAATATTTTCTAAATTATCAAAAGAAATTAGTGTTGCTGCAAAATCAGGAGATAATGATCCTGATATGAATCCAAGATTAAGGTCTGCTATTCAAGCCGCAAGATCAGCCAATATGCCAAAGGACAACATTGAAAGAGCTGTTGAAAAATCATCTGCTAACACTGAAACAAATTTTGAAAATTTAAGATATGAAGGGTTTGGACCAGACAAAATAGCAGTTATCGTTGAAGCATTAACAGACAATAAAAATAGAACAGCATCTAATGTTAGAACTATATTTCAAAAAAGTGGGGGAAACCTTGGAACACAAGGTTCGGCGTCACACAATTTTAATCAATTAGGTGTTATTAAAATTGACAAAAAAGAAATATCAGATGAATCAATTTTTGATTTAGCAATTGAGTCTGGAGCTAACGAATGTATTTCAAATAATAGTGTTCATGAAATACAATGTCCAATGAATGAAATTTATAATGTAAAAAAAAATTTAGAAAAAGTAATTGCAAATTTTATTTCAACTGAAATTGAATGGGTACCACTTAATAGCGTTAACGTAGCAAAAGATAGAGTAGAGACTGCTATTGAATTTTTAGAAACATTAGAAGATGATGACGATGTTCAGAGCGTTTACTCAAATATAAATTTTGAAAATAATTAATGCTTATAATTGGAATTGACCCAGGGATAACAGGTTCTATTTGCTTTTTTGAAGGTGGAAGAATAATAGATGTTGTTGAAATGCCCAATATGCCTGAGGGGAAAAAAAATAAAAAACAAGTTAACGGCGCTCAAGTATTTTACGAAATTTCATCAAGGATTAAAAATATAAAAAAAGAAAATATTAAAGTAATTATTGAACAAGTTTCAGCAATGCCTGGCCAAGGAGTGACAAGTATGTTCAATTTTGGACAATCTTTCGGCATTTTAAAAGGAATTTGTTCGGCAATGCAATTACCAATGTACTTTGTAAGGCCAGCAAAATGGAAAAAATATTTTAATCTTATTAACTCAGAAAAAGATGCCAGTAGAACTAAAGCAATAGAGGTATTTCCTTATTTTTCCTCTCAATTATCTAGGAAAAAGGACTCTAATAAAGCAGACGCGATATTAATTTCCAGTTTTTACTACGAGACTTATAAAATGGAAGAATAAATTAAGCCTCATTAAGACAAATTGATGACACATTTTAGTGTGAAATCTAAACAATGGAAGCTGATATTACATCTCAAGCAGTAGGACTTGCCTCAAATACTGATTTTTCATTATGGAGTTTGTTTATAAGGGCTGACTTCATCGTAAAGTCTGTAATTCTAATGTTAATTGGTTGTTCAATTTATTCATGGGCAATCATTATTGAAAAATTTAAGCTATTTAAAAAAATTAATAAAGAGTCTGATGAGTTTGAGCAAAAGTTTTGGAAAGCTAAATCAGCAGAGACTTTTTATAATAATTTGCCAACAAATTTAGAAAATCCTATGGGTTCATTGTTTAAAGATTCTATGCAAACCATATTAAAGAATAAATCAAAATCAAATTTAAATGAAAAACTTGCTAGTGTGCTCGAAGTTAATATTGAAAAACAAATATCAAGACTTGATAAAGGCTTTACTTTTTTAGCAACAGTTGGTTCTACAGCACCTTTCATAGGTTTATTTGGAACTGTCTGGGGGATAATGAATTCATTTCAATCAATAGCAATTTCTAGAAATACAAGCTTAGCGATTGTTGCGCCAGGTATCGCAGAAGCTTTATTTGCTACAGCTCTTGGTTTATTAGCTGCCATACCTGCAGTTGTTGCTTATAATAAATTCAATAATGATTCTAAAAAATATTCACAAAAATTAGAAAACTTTTCTAAAAGATTTTTATCTATAATATAAAAATGACTTTCAAAATTAATCGTTCATCAAAAGAACCTATGAGTGAAATTAATGTCACACCTTTTGTAGATGTAATGTTAGTTTTATTGATCATATTTATGGTTACAGCTCCATTACTAACTGTTGGGGTTCAAGTTGATTTACCAGAAAGCTCAGCTGACTCACTACCTGAAGAACTTGAACCACTAACACTGTCTATAAATTCTAAAGGTGAAATCTATATTCAAGAATCTAAAGTTGAATATGATAAAATTATAGCAAAAATTTTAGCTGTATCCAAGAATAGAACAGATACAAGAATTTATGTTAGAGGAGACAAAACAATTAACTATGGAAGGGTTTTAGAAATAATGGGAATGCTTTCAGGCTCAGGCTTTACTAAAGTTGCCCTAATTTCAGAGCCCTATAAAGAAAGATAATCTTGTGTCTAGAAATATTATTATTTCTTCGAGTTTTCATTTATTAATAATTATAATTACAGCTATGAGCTTACCTTTTTTATCAAAAAAACCAATTGATTTACCTCCAATAGTTTCAGTAGAACTTATTCAAATTACAGATAAAACCAACATACCTTTTGCTCCAAAAGCAAAAAAAATTATTGAAAAAGTAAAAAAAAAAGAGAAAGAAAAACTAGTATCAGAGCAAGCACCACCAAAAATTGTTAAAAAGGAAAAACCAGATGCAGTTCCATTACCTGATAAAAAAATTGATGAAGTTAAAAAGATAAAAAACAAAAAACAAAATCCAGAAAAGTTAGACAACGAAGTGAAACAAATATCAGAATTTGAAAAAAAAGAGTTATTTGATCCTAATAATATCGCAGCTTTAATAGATAAATCCAAAGAGGAAACAGCAGAAAATACCACTAAAACTGATAAAATTACTCAAGACCGAGAAAAAAATGTAAGCACATTAGGCTTATCATTAAGTGAAGAGGATGCTTTAAAAGCACAAATATTTGGGTGCTGGAGTATACCTTTGGGCCTACCGTACGATAAAGATTTACTTGTTAGAATAAAATTGAAGTTAAAACCAGATGGATCTGTTATAAGTTCTGAAATTTTAGATCATGAAAAAATGAATAAACCTGGACAAAGATTTTATAAGGTGCTCGCAGAGAGTGCCCTTAGAGCAGTTAAATTGTGTCAACCATTAAGAGTCCCTTCAACTGGGTATGAAAGGTGGAAAGATTTACAATTAAATTTTGATGCTAGAGAGATGTTGGAGGGATAATATGTTATTTAGATTCTTATTTTTTTTGATAATTTTATTTCCATTTAAAGCTTTTGCGTTGATTGAAGTTGATATTACAAGAGGTAACTTAAGCCCATTACCACTCGCAGTATCTCCACTGTCAATAGACAGCAAATCTAAAGAAGGTTTTAAAAAAATTTTAAATAAAAAAGATGTAGGTTCTGAAATTTCAAAAATTATATCTAATAATTTAAAACAATCGGGTTTATTTAACCCCTTGAATAAAGATGCATTTCTACAAAAACCTGATATTGCACATTTAAAACCTAGATTTGAAGACTGGGCCTTGATTAAAGCCCAAGCATTAGTAACTGGAAAAGTAAGCTTAATTGAAGGTAAATTAAGAGTAGAGTTTAGGTTGTGGGATGTTTTAGCAGGAAAAGAAATGATGGCGCTTGCATTTACCACTGTACCAAATAACTGGAGAAGAGTTGGTCATATTATTACAGACAAAGTTTATGAACGTCTTACAGGAGAAAAAGGTTATTTTGATACTAGAATTATTTATGTAGCAGAAGAAGGTCCGAAAGTTAAAAGAGTTAAAAAATTAGCTATTATGGATCAGGACGGATATAATAATAAATATTTAACACTTGGTAATGAATTAGTTTTAACCCCTAGGTTTAGCCCAACAAACCAAATGGTTACATACCTGTCTTACTTCAGAAATATGCCAAGAGTTTATTTACTTGATATTGAAACTGGCATTCAAGAAGTTGTAGGTGATTTTCCTGGAATGACATTTGCTCCAAGGTTCTCTCCTGATGGTAAAAAAATCATTATGAGCTTCGCAACAGACGGTAACTCAGATATCTATACTATGGACCTTGAAAATAGAGTTGTTGAAAGAATAACAAATCATCCATCAATTGATACATCGCCCTCATATTCACCTGATGGAAAATATATAACTTTTAACTCTGACAGGAGTAAATATCAGCAAATTTATGTAATGAAAAATGATGGCACTAATGTTAAGAGAATTTCTTTTGGGAATGGTCTTTATGGAACTCCAGTCTGGTCACCTAGAGGAGATCTGATTGCTTTCACAAAACTTCATAAAGGTAAATTTTATATAGGTGTAATGAGAACAGATGGATCAGGAGAAAGGCTCTTAACTGAAAATTTTTACCAAGAGGCACCTTCTTGGTCTCCAAATGGAAGAGTTTTAATTTTTTATAGAGAGACAAAAACCAACTCAAAAGGAGAAGGTTTTTCTACAAAACTATGGTCAATAGATTTAACAGGGTATAATGAAAGGTTGGTAGAGACAAAAACTGATGCTTCTGACCCATCCTGGTCATCTTTATTGAGTAATTAGTAGATTAAAGGTTAAATAGCTTGCTTTTTTAACTCGAAACATTTATTTGTTGTAAATTAAGTTAGATAATTCAATTTAAGGAGCAGAGATGGAATTAAGAAAAATTTTTAAAAATATATTTTTGGTAGTTGTTGCATCGCTTGTATTGAGCGCATGTGCATCATCAAAAAAAACAACAAAGATACAAGGAGATGTTTATACGGGAAGTGATACTGTAGAGTATTTAGCTTCTGGAGTGCCAGACAGAGTTTTCTTTGCAACTAACGAAACAGTATTAACTACTGCATCTAGAGAAACACTTAGAAAGCAAGCAGGCTGGCTAAGAAAAAATTCGAAAATTAATGTGGTACTAGAAGGTCATGCTGATGAAAGAGGTACTAGAGAGTACAACTTAGCAATAGGAGAAAGAAGAGCAAACTCCGCAAAAGATTATTTAATGACTTATGGTATTTCATCTAACAGAATATCTGTAATAAGTTACGGTAAAGAAAGACCGGTTGATTCTGGATCAAATCCATTATCTTGGTCTAAAAACAGAAGATCAGTTACTGTAAAAGCTAACTAAGTAAATTTAATTTAAAGAGACCCTAGCGTAAATCGTTTAGGGTCTTTTTTTTGCCATTATTATCCTTAGTAATTAATATAATGCTTCAAATCATAAAATTATTAATCATAAATTTTTTTTTATTTATAAATTTAATTGGCTCAGCATCTTATGCAGACGATCATAATTTTTCAGAGATATTAGAAATTATTCAAAAAGATATAAAAACTTTAGAAAGAGCTGTTTATTCAGTTGCTGAAAATAACAGTACTACTAACACAAACTCTTCTAGTGGTCTTGATCAGAACTCAGAGGATGTTTTGACGAGACATCTATTAAAGTTATCTGAAATAGAAGGTCAATTTCAAGATTTAACAAATAGATTTGAAGAAATAAATTTTAAGTTAGACAAACTATCCAATAGACTATCAAAAGTTCAGGCAGATAATCAAATGAGATTCCAAGAATTAGAAGATGGTACATTAGCATTTAAGAAAAGTGATAAAAAATCATCCTCAACAAAAAAAAATAAAAAAAAAATATTACCAGGTTCATCACAACCTCAAGATTTAGGAAGTATTTAATATAAAGATACAGAAACAAACCTTACAGAGCAAAAAACTCAATCAATAGAAACAACCTCATCAGTTGTTACTGAAATTTTTGAATCTGAAGAAAAACTATTGCCAGATGTAACTCCACAAAAACAATATGAGTTTGCAACAAGCTTTTTGAAAGTTGGAGACTATAGTACTGCTGAAAGAGCATTTAGAGAATTCGTAATAACAAATCCAAAACATAAGCTAGCTGGTAATGCACAGTACTGGTATGCAGAAACTTTTAGAATTAGACAACTATATACTGATGCAGCAGGCGCATATTTAGAAGGTTATCAAAAATATCCAAAAAGTGACAAGGCACCTATAAATTTATTAAAACTTGGTGTATCATTAGTTCAGATAGGAGAAAAAGATCAGGGTTGCTTAATGATTATAGGTGTAAAAAAACAATATCCTAAAGCAAATCAATCTATCCTTCAAAAAGCTAAATATGAAGAAAAAAAGTTTGAGTGCAAAAAAGACAACTCATAGATTACTTACATTACATCTTAAAAACACTAAGATATTAAAATTATTTAAGAAATTTGAATCATCATTAGATAAAATTAATAATTTTGCAGTCGCTATTTCTGGTGGCCCAGATAGTTTGTCATTAGCATACCTAGCAAAATGTTATTCTTTATTAAATAAAACCAATATTAAATTCTATTTGGTTGACCATAAATTGAGAAAAGACTCAACTTCAGAGGCAAAAAAAGTTTTTTTAGAGTTAAAGAAATTTGAAATAAATTTCAAAATATTAACATGGAGAGGAAAAAAACCATCGTCTAATATTCAAGCAATTGCAAGGGATAAACGTTACTCACTTTTAACCGATCAATGTCATAAAGATAAAATTGATTTTTTATTACTAGGCCATCACGTTGATGACTTGTATGAAAATTTTTTTATAAGGCTTCTTAGAGGCAGCGGTCTTAAAGGTCTCACATCTTTTGGTGAAAAATCAGAATTTAAAAAAGATGGCGTTGAAATATTAAGACCATTAATAAATTTTAAAAAAAAAGATTTGATATATTTGACTGAAAAAGTATTTAATTTTTATATTAAAGATCCATCTAATTTGAATGATAATTTTAAGAGAATTGTAATTAGGAATTTAATTGATAGACTTAAAAAAGAAGGATTAAATATTGATAAGTTAAAACTCACAATAAACAATTTAAAAGACTCAAACGAATCAATTAATTTTTACGTTAAAAAAAATATCGACGCTAATGCTACCTTTCTAAAAAAAAAAAATACTTTTATTTTAAATAAAGTTTTTTTTGAGCAGCCACACGAAATTATTTTTAGATCAATATCATTAATACTAAAATCTATAAGTAAAAATTATTACTCTGCTAGAGGAAAAAGTATTGAAAATTTAATACTAATGATAAACTCAAATAAACTTTTAAAAGTAACTCTTGGTGGCTGTAAAATCGAAAAAATTAATGAAACAATTTTAATTTTTAAGGAAAATAAGTCTAAACGCAAGATATTGTAACAATTTGGCACTTGTTTAATTTATAATAATTATTATCTTATCTCTATGAATATAAAAAATTTAGCTATGTGGGCAATAATTGTTTTTTTAACTCTTGGCCTTTACAATATGTTTAAAAACCCCCAGGGCTCGATTAGTGAAAAAAATTTAATTACCTTTTCAGAATTTTTATCTGAAGTAGACAACGGAAGAGTAGTAAAAGTTGAAATACAAGGAAGTAATATAAAAGGTATTTTGGCAAATGGAAAAACTTTTGCAACTTATTCCCCAAACTATCCAAACCTTATAGAAAAACTTTCTAGTAAAGGTGTAAGTATTTCGGCTACGCCTTTAGAGAATGAGATGCCATCATTGCTTGGTGTACTTTTATCTTGGTTTCCTATGCTGTTACTAATTGCTGTCTGGATATTTTTTATGAGACAAATGCAAGGTGGTAAAGGTGGAGCAATGGGATTTGGAAAATCTAAAGCAAAGTTGATGAATGAATTGAAAGGCAAAGTTACCTTTAATGATGTTGCCGGTATAGAAGAGGCTAAAGAAGAAGTAGAGGAAGTTGTCCAATTTTTAAAAGACCCAAAAAAATTTAGTAGACTTGGTGGAAAAATACCTAGAGGGTGTTTGCTAGTTGGTCAACCAGGGACAGGTAAAACTCTACTAGCAAGAGCTATAGCTGGAGAAGCAGGAGTACCCTTTTTTACAATTTCAGGTTCTGATTTTGTTGAAATGTTTGTTGGTGTAGGTGCTTCAAGAGTTAGAGATATGTTTGAGCAAGGTAAAAAAAATTCACCCTGCATTATTTTCATAGATGAAATAGATGCTGTTGGAAGAAGTAGAGGAGCAGGCCTTGGAGGTGGAAACGACGAGAGAGAACAAACTTTAAATCAATTGTTAGTCGAGATGGATGGTTTTGAAACTAATGAAGGAGTAATAATTATTGCTGCAACTAATAGACCTGATGTACTGGACCCAGCTTTATTGAGACCAGGCAGATTTGATCGACAAGTAGTTGTTGGACTTCCAGATATAATTGGAAGAGAAAAAATTTTAAAGGTACATATTAAAAAAATTAAGATGGCACCAGATGTAAATTTAAGAACAGTTGCAAGAGGAACTCCGGGATTTTCAGGAGCGGATTTAGCAAATATAGTTAATGAAGCAGCATTGCTTGCAGCTAGAAAAAATAAAAGAATAGTCACATTAGCTGAATTTGAAGAATCTAGAGATAAAGTGATGATGGGAGCAGAAAGAAGATCTATGGTAATGACCGAGGAAGAGAAAACTCTGACAGCTTATCATGAGGCAGGGCACGCAATAGTAACTATTAATGAAGATGCAGCACACCCTATTCATAAAGCAACAATTATTCCCCGTGGCAGAGCATTAGGAATGGTGATGCAATTGCCTGAAAGAGATGAATTATCACAAACAAGAGAGCAGCTTCATGCTCAACTAGCGATAGCAATGGGAGGAAGAGTTGCCGAAGAGATTATTTTTGGTGACGATAAAGTTACAACAGGTGCCTCCAGTGATATTGAGCAAGCAACAAAAAGAGCTAGAGCTATGGTAATGAAAGCTGGCCTTAGTAAAGAATTAGGACCCGTTTCATATGGCGAAAATGAAGAAGAAGTATTTTTAGGAAGATCGGTAGCAAGAACTCAAAGCATGTCTGAAGAGACTGCTAGAAAAGTAGACTCAGAAATTAGAAAAATTGTAGATAAGGGATATGAAAGAGCAAGAAAAGTCCTTACTGAAAAAATTGATGATCTGCATAAATTAGCAAAAGCTCTCTTAACATACGAAACTTTATCAGGAGAAGAAATAGAAAACTTAGTAAATAAAAATATATATCCTAAAAATAAAGAAGATTTAAAAGTTGAAAACAAAGACGAAGGATCGGCTTTGGGTTCAATGGGCCTTAAGCCAAAAATAGTTCATTAAAGATAAATGAAAAAATATTACACAAGAGTGTGTAATTTTTACTACGGAAAATCATCTGTTAAACTAGTAAAGCAAAAAAAAAATCTTCCATTAAACGGAAATAAAGAAATTTCGTTTAATCAAATAGAAATTATTTCTAGAGATACAAAAAAATTGATTGATCTTAAAGATATAAAAAAACAACCAATAATCTTAAGACGTAAAATCAATAATGATCTTAAGATTATTATAAAAAAAAATAAAAACTTTTCAAAATTAAACTTTAAAAATATTCCAAATATAATGGGTGTTTTGAATTTAACACCAGATAGTTTTTCTGATGGTGGTAAATTTAATGAAAGAAATAAAGGATTAGATCATTCAAAAAATTTATTTAATTTTGGTGCAAACATAGTTGATGTTGGTGGAGAATCTACGAGACCAGGATCTAAACCTGTAAGTCTAAAAGAGGAATGGAGCAGAATAGAGAAAACATTAAGAAAGATTAATAAAAAAATTCCCTTGTCATTAGATACTAGAAAATCAGAAATTATGAATAAAGGAATTAAAATAGGAATTAAATTAATAAACGATGTTTCGGGGTTAACACATGATCTTGAAACGATTAATGTTTTAAAAAAAAATAAAATCCCCTTTGTAATTCATCATTCTCAAGGGACTCCAGAAAAAATGCAAAATAACCCACAATACAAAAATGAATTGTTAGATATATATGATTTTTTTGAGGAAAAAATAAAATTTTTAAGATTAAAAGGTATAAAACACAAAAATATAATTCTTGATCCAGGTATAGGATTTGGAAAAAATTTGAAACATAATATGAATTTAATTAAGGGCATTTCTATTTTTCATAGCCTTGGTTTTCCTATATTACTTGGTGTTTCTAGAAAAAGATTTATTAAAGATTTGTCTGGAAGGAATGATAGCAAAGAAAGATTGGGTGGAACAATTGCCTCTTCTTTATATTCGATGATGCAAGGAGTTCAAATTTTAAGAATTCACAATGTACATGAAGTAGTGCAAAGTATAAAAGTATTTAAACAACTAATTAAGAGCTAATGACAAAAAAATATTTTGGAACAGATGGAATAAGAGGAACCGTAAACAGTAAAAATATTAATGGTGACATGTTTTTTAAATTTGGTTTAGCTTCAGGAACATATTTTAAAACTCAAAAAAAAAAGAAACAAATAGCAATTATTGCAAAAGATACCAGATTATCTGGATATACTTTAGAGCCCGCATTAGTTTCAGGTCTAACTTCTGCAGGTATGCACGTTTATACACTAGGGCCATTACCAACAAATGGTTTGGCAATGTTAACAAAAGTCATGAAGGCCAATATGGGAATTATGATTACTGCATCACACAATCCATTTTATGATAATGGATTAAAGTTATTTGGACCAGATGGTTTAAAATTATCAGATAAAATAGAAAAAAAAATAGAAAATTTAATAGATAAAAAAATTGAAAATAACCTTTCAAGACCAAAAGAGCTAGGAAGAGTAAAAAGATTAGAAAATGCAAACAAGAGATATATATCAATATTAAAAAAAAATTTTCCTAAAAACTTTAATCTTAAAGGTATAAAAATAGTAATTGATTGTGCTAATGGTGCTGGGTATAAAGCAGGCCCTGAGTTGCTAAAATCTTTAGGTGCAAAAGTAATTGCAATTGGAATAAAGCCAAATGGTTTAAATATTAACCAAAATTGTGGATCAACATTTCCGAATAAAATTAAATTTGCAGTAAAAAAACATATGGCTCATATTGGCATTTCATTAGATGGTGACGCTGACAGAATAATTATGTGTGATGAAAAAGGTGACATAGTTGACGGTGATCAAATAATTGCTGCACTAGCAATGAGGTGGAAAAATAAAAAAATGTTAAAAGGGGGAGTTGTTGGCACTTTAATGTCTAACTACGGTCTAGAAAAATTTTTTAAATCAAAAAAAATAAATTTTATTAGAACAAATGTAGGTGATCGATATGTAAAAGAAAAAATGCAAAAAAATAATTATAATTTAGGTGGTGAGCAATCGGGCCATATTATTTTAGGAAAGTTTGCAACCACAGGAGATGGCTTATTGGTTGCATTAGAAGTTTTGTTTTCATTAAGGAAAGGAAATAAAGCAAGTAATTTTTTTAATACTTTTATAAACACACCTCAAATTTTAGAAAATATAGAAGTAAAAGATAAAAGTATAATTAACAATATAGACGTTAAAAATTCTATTAAAGAAGCAGAAAAATTAATGAAGGGACAAGGAAGAATACTAGTTAGAAAATCAGGAACAGAGTCAAAAATTAGAGTTATGGGAGAGAGTGAAAATAAAAAGCTATTACAAAAATGCTTAACTATTATAACAAGAAAAATTAAATAAATTGAAACCAAGATCTAAAATACTGATTATTGCAGGCTCAGACTCGTCAGGAGGTGCTGGTATTCAGGCAGATATCAAAACTATAACTGCATTGGGCTCATATGCAATGACTGCAATAACAGCTGTAACCATTCAAAATACAACAGGTGTTAAATCAATAGTTCCTATTAACCCTAAAGAAATTTCTAATCAAATTGAATTTACTGCAAAAGATATCAAGCCGGATGCTATTAAAATTGGCATGCTACACTCTGTAAGTGTTATAAAATCTGTGATTCGTTCACTAGATTTGATTAAGGTAAAAAAAATAATCTTAGACCCAGTCATGATTGCAAAGGGTGGTGCTAAATTAATTAATGACAAAGCTATTAAGTTATTAGCTGGCAAATTAATAAAAAAGGTTAGCTTAATAACACCAAATATTCCTGAAGCTGAAATATTAACTGGGATTAAAATAAAAAATACAGAAGATATGATTTTCGCTGCAAGCATATTGATAAGATTTGGTGCAAAAAATGTTTTTATAAAAGGTGGACACTTGGATTCCAAGATGGTTCAAGACATTTTTGTTAATAAAAAAGAAATTAAAATTATAGAAAATAAAAGAATTACAACCAGTAATACACATGGTACTGGTTGCACCCTGTCATCTGCTATTTCTACATTCTTTTCGTGTGGAAAAACTCTAAAGAAATCTTGTGAGCTAGCAACTAAGTATGTAAATAATTCTATAAGATCTAACCTTAATTATGGTAAAGGCCATGGTCCTATAAATCATTTAAGTTCAATAATTGTAAATAAAAAATTTAAATAATGAAAAATGTAGTTGTCGTTGGATCTCAGTGGGGAGACGAAGGAAAAGGAAAAATTGTAGACTGGTTATCTGATCAGGCAGACGTTGTCATTCGTTTTCAAGGAGGTCATAACGCGGGACATACGTTGGTGATTGATGGAATTACTTATAAACTAAGGTTACTTCCATCAGGAATTGTTAGAAAAGACAAAATATCCATCATAGGCAATGGGGTTGTGGTTGATCCATGGGCACTACTTGAAGAAATTGAAGAAATTAAATTAAAAGGTGTTGATGTAAATACTGATAACCTTTTTATTTCTGAATCAGCAAATCTTATCTTACCCTTTCATAGAGAAATGGATGAAATAAGAGAAGATGCAGCAGGAAAAGGTAAAATTGGAACCACAAGACGTGGAATAGGACCCGCCTATGAAGATAAGGTTGGAAGAAGATCTATTAGAGTTATGGATTTAAGATCAGAGAGTAATTTGGAACGCAGATTAGAAATTGTATTACTCCATCATAATGCAATCAGAAAAGGTTTAGGAAAAAAAATATTTGAAAAAGATAAATTAAAAAAAGAATTATTAAAAATAGCTCCAGAAATATTAAAGTTTTCACAACCAGTATGGCTTAAAATTGATGAATTTAAAAAAAAAGGAAAGAAAATATTATTTGAAGGAGCTCAAGGAATTTTATTGGATGTAGATCATGGAACTTATCCATTTGTAACATCTTCCAATACTGTTGCGGCAAGTGCCGCAACAGGAACAGGTTGTGGGCCTAATTCAATTAATTATGTTTTAGGAATAACAAAAGCATATACAACTAGAGTTGGGGAAGGTCCCTTTCCAACTGAATTGTTTGATAATATAGGAGATCAACTTGGATCTAGGGGAAAAGAATTTGGAACTGTAACTAGTAGAAAAAGAAGATGTGGATGGTTTGATGGAGTTCTAGTGAGACAAGCAATTAAAATTTCTGGTATAGATGGAATTGCACTAACAAAGCTAGATGTTCTTGATGAATTAGAAGAGATTAAAATGTGTATTGAATATGAATTAGAGGGAAAGAAAATGAACTATCTTCCAGCAGCAGTTGAAGATCAAATAAAGATCAAGCCAATATATAAGATATTCCCTGGATGGAAGTCATCAACAAGCGGTATTAAAAATTTTGACGAACTTCCAAGTAATGCAAAAAAATATATTTCTGCAGTTGAAGATTTTATTGGTACAAAAATTTCTAGTATTTCTACAAGTCCAGAAAGAGAAGATACAATTCTTCTAGAAAATCCTTTTGATTTATAATTAAATTTAATTAACTGGCAGAAGATTTTTTGATTTAGCAGAATTTAACATGTGTTTTTGAAGTTTTTCAAAAGCTTTATTTTCAATTTGTCTAACTCTTTCTCTGCTTATTTTATGTTTTTTACTTAATTTTTCTAGTGTTGTAGGCTCATCATTTAATCTTCGAGCATAAAGAATTTCTTTTTCTCTTTCATTTAAAATTTTAATTGAGTCTGATAAAAGATCTTTCCTATTTTCCATTTCTTCTTTGTGAGCAAACTTTAGATCATGATCTAGCTCTTTGTCTATAAGCCAGTCTTGCCATTCGTCACCATCTTCACCAACTTGTGCATTTAAAGAAAATTCTTTACCAGACAATCTCCTGTTCATTGAAACAACCTCTGCTTTACTTACATCTAGCTTATCGGCAATTTCAGATACATGCTCTTCTCTTAGATCACCTTCAGACCTAGGAGCTATTTGATTCTTTATCTTTTTTAAATTAAAAAATAACTTTTTTTGTGCAGTTGTTGTTCCTATTTTAACTAAACTCCATGACCGCAAAATATATTCTTGAATTGAAGCTCGGATCCACCACATTGCGTATGTAGCAAGTCTAAAACCTTTTTCAGGTTCAAATTTTTTCACTGCTTGCATCAACCCTACATTTCCCTCCGATATCATTTCATTTATGGGTAAACCATATCCCTTATATCCCATAGCAATTTTAGCAACTAATCTTAGATGACTTGTAACTAATTTTTCAGCGGCTTTGATATTCCCTGTTGATTTCCAATTTTTTGCTAACATGTATTCTTCCTCAGCAGCAAGCATTGGAAATTTTTTGATTTGAGCAAGGTATGCTGATAACCCTCCTTCATTTGAAAGTGCAGGCAGGTTATTATTAGTTATTGAATTCATTTGTATCTTTATTTAATAAGTCTTATTTATATTGCAATACTTTATTTGTTAGTGTTTCTGAGTAATTTAAGAATATTTTCAAGTTCTTGTGGCAAAATTGAGGAGAAATTCATTTCTTCATTAGTTTTAGGATGAATAAAACCAATAGTTTTTGCATGCAGGAACTGTCTATCTAATTTATAAATTAAATTTTCCAGATTGGTATCAATATTTTTAAGTTTTTTATATTTTTTTTTATATTTCCCATCGCCCATTATACTATTACCCATATGTGTCATATGAACTCTTATCTGATGTGTTCTTCCTGTTTCCAGACTACACTCAACCAAACTTAGCGTGGGTGTTTCATCATTCTCAAAAATTTCTATAGTTTTATAGTTTGTTATTGCCCTTTTTCCTTTTGAGCCACTTACTTCCATCATTTGTCTATTTTTTGAACTTCTAGTTATAAAAGTATCAATTTTTCCTGATGATGGTCTAAGTTTCCCCCAAATTAGAAGTTGATAAATTCTAGTAATTGTATGTTTGCTAAATTGAAATGATAAGTTTTCATGTGTCTCATTATTTTTTGCTACAACAATTAATCCAGAAGTGTCTTTATCAATTCTATGGACAATGCCTGGCCTAAGTTCATCACCAATTGTTGAAAGATTATCTTTATTATAATGCATTAAAGCATTTACAATAGTCTGATCATAATTGCCTGCCCCAGGATGCATAATTATACCAGCAGGCTTATTAATTACCAATAAATCGTCATCTTCATAAGTTATATCTAGCTTAAAATCATAAGGTTTTAATGAAGCTTCTTTTGGCTCTGGAATTTGAAGAACAATTTTGTCGGCAGTTGAAATTTTTTTTGATGGACTATTTATTATTTGATCATTTAGTTTTAATTTTTCATTTAAAATTAAGTTTTTAATTCTAGTTCTACTTAACTCTTTGTTTTCTTTATTTAAAAAAATATCAATTCGTTTATTTTTATCGGCTTCAGAAACAATAAAATTTAATATTTTTTTCATTATGGTTATTTAAAATGATTTAACATTTTACTTAATAAAAAATCAATACTTATTGGTACTTTTATATTTATAGTTTGATATAATCTTTTAAGGTATAGGTGTGCTTGATATCTTCTTTTCCACCACGATAAAGAATATTTTTTCCAGTTTGACTCAAGGCCATCAGGGTTTTGACGATAATTTGTTAATCTTTTTTTTAAGATCTTATAATCTTTTATAATACACATAGAATAAACCTGGATTCGAAAATCTACAGCCAGGTTATTGAATTTTTTGTTTTTTAAAAAACATAATTTGTTAAAACTCATATATTCTTTCTTTAAAAAACTAATTGAACTTGTTGGAAAAATTGTTGGCCAGATATGTTTGCTGTTCTTATTTCTCATAATAAATTTTTTTTGTTTACGAATGCAAGGTTCATCAAAGATAAATTTTATATTTCCTTTATTAAAAGTATAGGCAATTTCTAGAATTTTATTTTTATAAAAAAAATCATCTGAATCTAGTAAACAAATAATTTTCCCCTTAGTTTTTTTTATTAAATTTTGTATACAAAATAATTGATTTTGGGGTCCAGTTTTATATTTTCTTTTAATATTAAATATCCTTATTTTTTTATTATATCTTTTTATTATCTTGAGCGATCCATCAGTCGAATCATTATCAGCTATGCAAATTTCAAAATTTTTATAGGTTTGATTTAGGCATGATTCTAAGCAATCTTCTAAATATTTTTCTTTATTAAAATTTGTTATAATTATTGAAACTAATGGATTCATTTAATTTTGTATTTTTTCATATATGAAAATAATAGCATATTATTATTTAATATTTGTGTTAAGTTTGTGAACGCGCTTGTAGCTCAACTGGATAGAGCGCCTGACTTCGGATCAGGAGGTTCTGGGTTCGACTCCTAGCAGGCGCACCAATCTCATTTTCATTAATTCTAAAATTAATGTTTTTTACTGTTTTTTTGATTTTGATCCTTATGATAAATTTTAACTGATATGGAATTGGCCGTATGATAATTTAAAATCTTGATGCTCTTTTTAGCCTATCATTAATTGTCTGTCCAATTCCAAAATTTTTAATTTTTTCTACAGCAATTGATTTATATCCTTTTTTTTTAATTTTTCTTAAAAGAGAATATAAATTTTTTGCAGCTTCTTTTAAATTACTTTCTTTACTTAAATAAAAATAGTTAGGATGAATACTTTTATTCTTTTTTAACAAAATGAAAGCTTCATTTTCTTTTGGTTTTTTTATATTCATTCTTAATGGGATACCAGGTGAATAATGAAGTTTAGTTTGACCAGGAGCAATTTTTTTGTTTGGGTTTGTGCTTATTTCAATTTTTTTAATTAAAGCTTTTTTTATTTTGGAAACCTCTAAGCCACCCAATCTAAGTATTTTGGGTTTATTTACTAGATCAATTATAGTTGACTCAAGCCCTATATTACATTTTCCACCATCTAAAATATATTTAATTCTGTCTCCAAAATCTTCTTTAACATCTGATGCCTGCACAGCACTTAATCTTGTAGAAATATTCGCACTTGGAGCAGCAACAGGATAGTCTAATTTGTTTAATAATTTTCTAAAAATTGTATGTTTTGGAAATCTTACAGCTAAAGTATTTTTCTTATTAGTAACAAACTTTGATATTTTTGAGTCATTCTTTAAATTTAGTATGTATGTTATTGGTCCAGGAGAAAATTTTTTATAAAGTTTAAGAAAATTATCATTAATTAAACAATCTTTTTTTAAGTTATTAATATTGGAATAATGAACAATTAAAGGGTTGGATTTAGGTCTTTTCTTTATTTTATATATATCTTGAACAGCACTATCAGAATAAGCATTTGCGGCTAATCCATAAACAGTTTCAGTAGGAATGCCAATACAGTAATCTTTATCGAGGTATTTTTTTGCTTTTTTGATATTTGATTGATTAATTTTCATGTATTAATACTTACTATTATATGAAAGATAAAGATTTACCAGACGATAATAATTCCAAATCTCTTGAAGAATTAACCAATGAAGTTAATAGTATTGTGGAATTATTAGAAAATGAAAAAGATCTAGAAAATTCTATTGACAGATATCAGAGGTTAATAAAATTAAACAATCTTATTGAAAAAAAGTTTCAAAAGAGTTCTAAAATAATAAATGAACAAACAAAACAAAAAATTAACAATATAGCTAATAAAAAAGATGAAAAATAAACTTACAAAAATAGCAAAAGATACCAATTTATTTTTAAAAAGATTTATTGATCAACAAAAGAAAACGGGGTTAATTTTACCCATGAATTACGGATTGTTTTCTGGTGGGAAAAAAATTAGATCAAAGATTATAATTGATATAGGTTCGTTGTTTAAGATTAACTATAAAACTTTGATTTCAATTGGAGCTGCAGTTGAATGCATACATGCTTATTCATTAATACATGATGACCTTCCATGCATGGATAATGATAAAGTAAGAAGAGGAAAACCATCTACTCATATCAAGTTTGGCGAATCTACAGCAGTACTAGCCGGAAACTCTCTTTTAACGATGGCATTTGAAATTTTAAGTAACTCAAATTTAAAAATAGACAACAAAGCTAAAATTTATTTAATTAATAAATTATCAGAATGTTCTGGCCATTTAGGTATAGCTGGGGGTCAATTTTTAGACTTAAGTTTTGAACATAAAAAAATTTCAAAAAAAAAAATCATTGATATGGAAATAAAAAAAACTGGAAAACTTTTTAGTTTTTGTTGTGTGGTACCAGCAATTATTAAAAATAAAAGTTTGAAAGAAATAAATTTTTTTGAGAAAATTGGATCTGATATAGGTTTATTGTTTCAAATTGCAGATGATTTGATTGATTTTAGCAGCACCTCTAAAATAGCTGGAAAAAAAACAGGAAAAGATAGGAAAAAAGGAAAAGCTACTCTAATCAGTTTACTCGGTTATAAAAATGCTATTAAATACAGCAATACAATTAAATCAAGAATTATTCGTGATTTGAACAAATATGGATCAAGTTCAAATAATATTAACGAAACTCTAAATTATATTTTAATTAGAAAAAAATGACAACAGACTATAAATTTTTAAAAGATATTAACTTTCCATCAGATATAAAAAAACTCTCAGAGACCGATTTGCAAGAACTTTCTGATGAAGTTAGAAAAGAAATGATTAATGCCGTTTCTAAGACGGGAGGCCATCTAGGCGCAGGCTTAGGTGTTGTTGAATTAACAGTTGCTCTTCATTATATATTTGATACGCCAAATGACAAACTGATTTGGGATGTTGGGCATCAAACTTATCCTCATAAAATTTTAACAGGAAGAAAAAATAAAATTAAAACTTTAAGACAAGGAAATGGTTTGTCTGGCTTTACTAAAAGATCAGAAAGTGAATATGACCCATTTGGCGCCGCTCATAGCTCAACATCTATATCGTCAGCATTAGGAATAGCAGAAGCAAATAAATTATCTAATAAATCAAGCAATGTTATTGCCGTTATTGGGGACGGAGCAATTAGTGCTGGTATGGCTTATGAAGCGATGAACAATGCAGGGGCTTCAAAAACCAAAATGATTGTTATTTTAAATGATAACGATATGTCAATTGCTAAACCAGTAGGTGCAATGAGAACTTATTTAGCAAAATTACTTTCTGGAAAAATTTATTTTAGTTTAAGAGAAACTTTTAAATTGATTACTTCAGCTTTTTCAAAAAGATTTAGCGCTAAAGCAGGGAAGGCGGAAGATTTTTTACGTTCAGTTGTAACAGGTGGAACAATGTTTAATTCATTGGGATTTTATTATATAGGTCCAATTGATGGTCACGATTTAAATGTGCTTTTGCCAATTTTAAAAAATGCAAGGGACTCAATACACGAAGGTCCTATTATGATTCATGTAAAAACACTAAAAGGAAAAGGATATTCTTATGCTGAAAAAGCAAATGATCACTATCATGGAGTATCCAAATTCAATGTTGTAACTGGCGAACAAGTGAAAAGCCAAACAAATCTACCTGCTTATACAAAAGTGTTTGCTAATACACTAGTTAAACACGCTGAGAGAGACAGTAAAATTGTAGGAATTACAGCAGCAATGCCTGGTGGAACAGGAATGGATATTTTTGCAAAAGAATTTCCTAAGAGAATGTTTGACGTTGGAATAGCAGAACAGCACGCAGTTACTTTTGCAGCAGGTTTGGCAACAGAGGGATATAAACCTTATGCAGCAATTTATTCAACTTTTTTACAAAGAGCTTATGATCAAGTAGTTCATGATGTGGCAATACAAAGTTTACCTGTAAGATTTGCCATAGATAGAGCTGGTTTAGTTGGAGCTGATGGCTCAACACATGCAGGATCATTTGATATTACTTATTTATCAACACTACCTAATTTTATAGTTATGGCAGCAAGTGATGAAACAGAGCTGGTTAAAATGATTAATACATCAGTTGATATTAACGATAAACCCAGTGCAATAAGGTATCCAAGAGGGACAGGAATTGGATTGGAATTACCCTCTATTGATGAAAAAATTGAAATTGGCAAAGGAAGAATTATTCAAGAAGGAAAACAGGCTTGTATTTTAAGTTTAGGAACAAGGCTTGAAGAGTGTAAAATTGCTGCTGCAGATCTAAAGAACAAAGGAATCACGACAACAATTATTGATGCGAGATTTGCTAAACCTCTTGATCAAGAACTTATTTTGAAGTGTGCAAGGGAACACGAGGTAATGATCACTATAGAGGAAGGGTCTATTGGTGGATTTGGTTCTCATGTTAAAAATTTACTAGCTGAAAAAGGAGTATTTGATAAGGGTTTAAAATTTAGATCTATGATGTTACCAGATACTTTCATAGAGCAAGATGATCCTAAAAAGATGTATGATACTGCAGGACTTAATGCTTCACAAATTTCAAAAAAAATTTTAGATATTTTATTTAGAAAAGACTCTATTAAGGTTGTAAAAAATTAAAAAAAATTTTGTTAGCTACACTGAGCTTTATTCATTAGATAGTGATCTAATAAGACACAATTCATCATAGCCTCACCTACAGGAACTGCACGAATTCCAACGCAAGGGTCATGTCTACCTTTAACAGATATCGTGGTGTTTTTTCCAAATTTATTTATAGTTTTTCTAGTTTTTAAAATTGAAGAGGTTGGTTTAACAGCAAATGAAGCAACAATTTCCTGACCAGTTGAAATTCCTCCTAAAATTCCACCAGCATTATTAGAATTGAATTTTAATTTTTTTCCATTTTGAGAAATTTCATCTGAATTTTGTTCTCCACTTAATTGTGCTGAATTCATTCCTGATCCAATATTTACTCCTTTGACAGCATTGATGCTCATCATTGCAGAAGCAATATCCATATCTAATTTTGAATATATTGGAGCTCCAAGACCAACTGGAATTCCTCTAGCTCTTACCTCAATAATTGCACCACAGGAAGATCCTGACTTTCTTACATCTAATAAATATTTTTCCCAGAGTTTTAACATCGACTTATCTGGACAAAAAAATGGGTTTTTTTTAATTGTTAGATCATTCCATCTAGATATATCGCATCCTAATATTCCTAATTGAGTAACAGCACCTATAACTTTAAATTTTTTTCCTAATTTTTTTTCTAAAACTTTTTTAGCAATTGCACCTGCTGCAACTCTAGAAGCAGTTTCTCTTGCAGATGATCTTCCACCACCACGATAATCTCTTATTCCATATTTTTTAAAATAAGTAAAATCAGCATGTCCTGGTCTAAATTTGTCTTTAATATTTCCATAATCTTTTGACCTCATATCCTGATTGTATATAATCAACGAAATAGGTGTTCCAGTTGTCTTACCTTCAAATATCCCAGATAAAATTTGTACTTTATCGTCTTCTTTTCTTTGTGTTGTAAATTTTGACTGTCCAGGTTTTCTTTTATTCAATTCAATTTGAATATCCTGTACTTTTAAGTTTATATTGGGCGGACAACCATCAACAACACAACCTATAGCCGTACCATGAGATTCCCCCCATGTTGTGAAACGAAATTGCTTTCCAAAAGTATTAAATGACATTATCTATAT